>Ga0114995_10003479_pt1 | contig 10687 bp, 9 predicted proteins | sample ArcticOcean_MG_C_11_FD_87038 | JGI IMG/M metagenome (GOLD analysis project Ga0114995, IMG submission 87038) | Marine microbial communities from western Arctic Ocean - ArcticOcean_MG_CB2_154 | ecosystem: Environmental > Aquatic > Marine > Oceanic | place: Arctic Ocean: Canada Basin | collected... | reverse complement strand
TTTAAGTCTGAATCTTTTGAAAAGATAGATGCTATTATTGAGCAAAAAAATGAGATTGCCGCCATACTTAAATCTAATATAGAGACACAAATAACGCGAACGCGTACTGAGGAATCAAGTCCAAAAAACACCACACTTTACTTTAGTTTATTGTTAGAGACAAAAGATTTATTAAATGCGACAACTAGTTTGTTAGAAGAATACCACGAAGCCTATGATAGCAGTGTGAAGCCTGCTACCATAAACGATGAAGGTGAATAATAAACAATTCCTTTACCGCATAAAAAAAGCACCTAATTTGCATTAGGTGCTTTTTTTATATTAAATGGTTTCTATTAAGAACCGCACATTAAGCAATCATCTCCTTCTGCTTCTTTTGCTTGTTCAATCAAAGCCTTCATTTCATCTGCACTCATAGGCTCTACATCTACAGCAGTTTCTTGAGAAAACGTAGCAGCGGTGTTAGCGGCTTTTTCTTGTTGCTTTTCTAAAACAGCTAGCGATCTAACCAACGAGCATCCTTCGATTTCTAGATATTAGATGGTAATCACGTTTTACAAAGGCTTGCGCCATTGCATCCGCATTCTTTTTAACTTGTAGTATATAATGTAAAAAATCGTCTGTTAGTGCTTCACCAAAAGCAATTGCTTTTCCAGCAATGACATGTTCTAAAGGCCCGCCTTGGTTTCCAGGAAATATAGCAGAATCCAATAAAGAAGACATCATGCGTACCTTTCCAGATTTTAAAGTAATTCCAAAAGGATTTTCAAAATCAGTCCCCATCATAATAAGACCGCCTCTAGGGCCTCTAAGCGTTTTATGTGTTGTGGTTGTAACTATATGGCAATGTGGTAAAGGATCGTTTAAAATCCCCTTAGCAATTAATCCTGAAGGGTGAGAAATATCTCCCAGCAATAAAGCGCCTACACTGTCTGCAATGGCACGGAATCGTTTGTAATCAATATCTCTAGAATAGGCAGAAGCACCCGCAATGATTAACTTAGGGTGTTCTTTGGTTGCAATTTCTTGAATCTTATCATAATCTAAAACACCTGTTTCCTTTTCAACGCCATAAAAAACGGGATTGTATAAACGTCCAGAAAAGTTAACTGGTGAACCATGAGTAAGGTGGCCTCCGTGAGATAAGTCAAATCCTAAGATCTTATCCCCTACTTTCAAGCAGGCATGAAATACCGCCGTGTTTGCTTGACTCCCAGAATGCGGTTGAACGTTAGCCCAAGCAGCACCAAACAAAGTCTTAGCGCGATCAATTGCAATTTGCTCAACTTCATCAACAATTTCACAACCGCCATAATAGCGCTTTCCAGGGTATCCCTCAGCGTATTTGTTGGTAAGAACAGAGCCTGTAGCTTCCATTACTTGTTCACTGGTAAAGTTTTCAGAAGCAATCAATTCAATGCCATTGATTTGACGTTCCTTTTCAGCTTTAATTAATTCAAAAATTTGTTCGTCGCGTTGCATGTGTTGTATTATTCAAAAGTTATACGCAAAATTAATAATAAGATTGCTTTAAAACCATAAAAAATAAATATTTAAACACTATTTATTAAACAGTCATGAACAATTTGAAGAAGGGATCTTGAACCCTGCAATTTAGGAGATTATTTAAGATTAAGAAATATTTATAAATAGGCGGGTTTTAGTTAAGTATTAAAAATATAAACCCTATAAATTCATTAATCTATAAAATTATCGTAATTATTTTTTTAGCCCTTTAAATTTGATACTTTTGAATGTATATATTAATTAATTATGGATAGTATCATTATCAAGTCAAATAACCTCTCCTCAGAATCTTTGAATTCAGGCAACCTGATTATACTAATTCTAATACTTATTACGACCCTATTGGGTCTTATTAACATATAATTCTCGTCACGAAGTATTGTTAAATACAAAACAATAGTTTCTCTAATAAAACAAAAGAAAATGAAAGTCTTAAAATTTGGTGGAACATCCGTAGGTTCCGCAAAAAACATACTGAAAGTTATAGAAATTGTAAAAAATGAATCTTTGTCAGAAAATGTTACTGTTGTTGTCTCTGCCATCGGAGGAATTACGGACAAATTGTTAGCAGCGGCAGGCAAAGCAATTGAAAAAAATAAAAACTACAAAGAGGACTTTGAATCCTTAAGGTTAAAGCACATAGAGGTTATTGATGGTTTGTTAAGCGGTGAAGCCCATGAAACAACTTTAGATATCGTATTAAATCACCTATCCAAGCTTGAAAAGATATTGGATGGTATTTATTTAATTAATGAGCTGTCTCCTAAAACTACTGATAAACTTTTAAGTTTTGGAGAATTACTTTCCTCGTTAATCATTTATGAAACGATGAAATTACACGACTTAAACATCCAATTAAAAAATTCACAAAATCTGATCGTTACAGATTCAAACTTCACAAACGCGGTTGTTAATTTTAGTGAAACAAATGAAAACATTGTCACCTATTTTGGCAGTAATGATAAAATAATCACCATACTTCCTGGGTTTATATCAAAATCTGAACTTGGAGAAATAACAACTCTGGGCCGTGGCGGGTCTGATTATACCGCAGCAATTATTGCAGCTGCGATGAATGCGAGTGTACTTCAGATATGGACAGACGTAAGCGGCATGTTTACATCCAATCCAAAAACAGTCAAGAATGCTAAACCTATCAAAAAACTCTCATATCTAGAGGCTATTGAATTATCACATTTTGGTGCTAAAGTGTTATATCCTCCTACAGTATTGCCTGTGCTTTCAAAACACATCCCTTTATTAATTAAAAATACTTTATCTCCAGAAGATGAAGGAACATTAATTACGCATGTTGTTGAAAACAGAAACCCAAACCCCATCAAAGGGATTAGCAACATTAATAGCGTGTCCTTACTAACACTTCAAGGCAATGGAATGGTTGGGATTCCTGGGTTTTCAAAGCGTTTATTTGAGACATTAGCTAGAGAAAAAATTAATGTTATTATTGCGACTCAAGCCTCTTCTGAGCATTCAATATGTATAGGCATTGCAGACAAAGAATCTACATTAGCAAAGTATGTGATTGACAAAGAATTTGAAAACGAAATATCGCTATTTAAAATTGACCCCTTGGTTGTTGAAACTAATTTATCAATTATAGCAGTCGTTGGCGATCAAATGAAAAGTCACCAAGGCATTAGCGGTAAAATGTTTAGTACCTTAGGCAGAAACAATGTTAATATTCGTGCGATAGCTCAAGGGGCTTCTGAACGTAATATATCTGCCATAATAGATGAATCCGATGTTAAAAAAGCATTGAATTGTTTACATGAACGTTTTTTTGAATCGGAAACTAAACAAATAAACCTGTTTATTTCTGGAGTAGGAAATGTTGGGAAGTCCCTCATAAATCAGATAGAGCAACAAAAAAAGTATATAAAATCAACCCTAAATATAAAGTTAAAAGTGATTGGCTTATCAAATTCTAAAAAAATGGTTTTAGATAAAAGCGGAATTAATCTAAAGGACTGGAATTCCATTTTAAATAATGGTGATAAATCAGATCCTATTGGCTTTTTTGAAGCTACAAAATCTCTAAACCTTAGAAATTCAATTTTTATAGACATCACTGCTAACGAGCTTGTAGCATCCAGTTATGCACACTACCTAAAACAAAGTATCGCAATTGTTGCTTGCAATAAAATTGCCTGTTCAAGTAGTATAGAAAACTATTTAGAGTTAAAACAGTTATCACATAAATACAATGTTCCCTTTTTATTCGAAACAAATGTAGGAGCTGGACTTCCTGTCATTGACACTTTGAAACACCTTATAAATTCAGGTGATGAAATTAATACCGTTCATGCCGTTCTTTCCGGAAGTTTAAATTATATATTTAATAATTTCAATAAAAACACAACCTTTCACGAAGTGGTTAAACAAGCTCAGATAGAAGGCTATACTGAACCAGATCCAAGAATTGATTTAAGCGGGGTAGATGTTGCTAGAAAATTATTAATTTTAGCACGAGAAAGTGGCGAAATACTAGACATGAATAATATACAAAATGAAGCGTTTTTACCAGAAGAATGTATGAATGCTGATTCAGTAGAAACATTTTATGAAACTTTGAAGTCTAAAGAGGCTCATTTTCAAAAGCTTTTCGCATCTGCAGCATCCAATCAATGTCAATTAAAGTATGTTGCTGAATATAAAGATGGTAACGCTAAAGTTGGTCTAAAGGAAATTCCCGAAGGACATCCATTTTACAACTTAGAAGGCAAAGATAATATTGTAATGTTTTACACGAATCGATATAAAGACCAGCCTATGATTATTAAGGGCGCAGGCGCAGGGTCTGAAGTGACTGCTTCAGGTTTATTTGCTGACATCATCCGAATCTCAAAAAACTAATTAAATGAATGAAATAAGACTTTTTTCTCCGGCAACAGTTGCCAATGTATCATGTGGCTTTGATGTGTTGGGCTTTTGTTTAGAGGCTATTGGAGATGAAATGGTCATTCGAAAAACATTAAATAAAGGCGTTAAAATCACAAAAATTGAGGGCTATGACTTGCCTTTCGAAGTTAAAAAAAATGTAGCTGGTGTATCTGCTTTAGCTTTATACGAAGCTGCCAATCCTGATTTCGGATTTGAAATCGAAATTTATAAAAAAATCAAACCTGGAAGTGGTGTTGGCAGTAGTTCTGCGAGTGCAGCTGGAAGTGTCTATGGAATGAATGTTTTATTAGGTTCCCCCTATTCACGTCTAGAACTCACTGCTTTTGCGATGAAAGGAGAAGCTGTGGCAAGCCAGAGCGAACATGCGGATAACATTGCACCTGCATTATTTGGAGGCTTTACATTAGTTAAAAGTTTACAGCCTCTAGAAATATTACAAATCCCAACCCCTGATGATTTATTTGCCGTTGTCATACATCCACAAATTGAAATAAAAACTGCAGATGCTAGAAAAATTCTTCCAAAAGATATTCCTTTAAAAAATGCCATTAAACAGTGGTCTAATGTTGGCAGTCTTATTCACGGCTTGCACACAAATGATTATGAACTAATCAGTCGTTCGCTTGAAGATGTGGTGGTCGAACCCTTTAGAAGTCAATTAATTCCTGGATTTAAAAGCATCAAAAAAGCGGCTCTAGAAAATGGAGCTTTGGGCAGTGGAATTTCTGGTTCTGGACCTTCTGTATTTAGTTTATGTAAAAGTCAATCAACTGCAGTTAAGGTTGAAAAGGCGATTAGACAAGCCTATACAAAACACACTGTACCCTTTGAAATATATGTTTCTAAAATTAATATGAACGGAATCAAAGAACTTAACCCTAATTAAATATGAACTATTACAGTTTAAATCATATAGCACCCAATACTACATTTGAAAATGCCGTTATCAAAGGGCTTGCACCTGACAGAGGTTTGTATTTTCCGGAAATCATAACAGCATTAGACCCCTCTTTTTTTGAAACAATTGAAACCTTATCAAATGAAGAAATTGCTTATGAAGCCATTAAACAATTCATAAGTCCTGAGATTCCAGAAGCTATTTTAAAAACTATTGTAACTGAAACCTTGAGCTTTGAATTTCCAGTTGTCAAACTCACAGACTCGATTTCTACCCTAGAGTTATTTCACGGCCCTACAATGGCTTTCAAAGACGTTGGAGCACGCTTTATGGCACGTTGCTTAGGACATTTCAACAAGAATAATTCCAATGAAGTCACTGTATTAGTCGCAACTTCTGGAGACACCGGCGGTGCCGTTGCAAATGGATTTCTTGGTGTCAAAGGCGTAAGAGTCGTTATTTTATACCCAAGTGGAAAAGTAAGTGACATCCAAGAAAAACAACTAACAACCTTAGGGCAAAATATTACAGCCTTAGAAGTAGAGGGCACTTTTGATGATTGTCAAGACATGGTAAAAAAAGCCTTTTTAGACACTGATCTCACCTCAAAAATGCAACTCACATCTGCAAACTCTATCAATGTGGCACGATGGCTTCCACAATTGTTTTATTTCATGTTTGCTTATAAACAGCTGAAAAACAAATATAAAGACATAGTATTTTCAGTCCCTAGCGGAAATTTTGGAAATGTATGTGCTGGTATGATTGCACAAAAGCTAGGCTTACCTATTAAACATTTTATTGCTTCTAATAATGATAATAATGTGGTCACTCGTTATTTAAAATCTGCTGATTACGAACCTAAGCCTTCTGTTCAAACGGTTAGTAACGCCATGGATGTTGGAAACCCAAGTAATTTTATTCGTATTCAGGCAATCTATAATAATGATTTTGAAACCTTAAAATCAAACTTATCATCTTATAGTTTTTCTGACATTGAAACAAAAGAAGCATTGGATGAAATCTACACCACTACAGGGTATATCGCTGATCCTCATGGCGCAGTGGGTTACTTAGGCTGCAAATCCTATTTAATGACGAATTCTGAAGCGCATTGTGTCTTCTTAGAAACAGCACACCCAACTAAATTTTTAGACGTTGTAAAAGATGTTGTAGCTGTTGATATTCCATTGCCAAAACAAATAAAAGCAGTCATTGATAAAGTCAAAGTAGCAACTCAAATTAATGACTACTCAGAATTTAAAGCTTTTTTAACGGAACTTTAATCAGTTTCAGTTCCTATTTTTGTTTAGATTTGTAGTGAAAACATGACTTACTATGAAAACAATTGCTCTTCATTCAATACACGAAAAACTTAACGCAAAGATGGTCCCTTTTGCGGGCTATTTAATGCCTGTACAATATGAAGGGGTTACAATTGAACACCAAACTGTCCGCGAAGATGTCGGCGTGTTTGATGTTTCTCATATGGGTGAATTTCTTATTGAAGGCCCTTTGGCTTTAGAACTCATCCAGAGCGTCTCTTCAAATGATGCTTCTAAACTAACCTTAGGGAAAGCGCAATACAGCTGTTTACCAAATGACAATGGTGGTATTGTGGACGACTTGATTATTTATAAACTCAAAGAAGCGTCCTACCTACTGGTTGTGAATGCGAGTAATATTGATAAAGATTGGGATTGGATTGTTTCCAAAAACTCAATGGGAGCAGAAATGAAAAACAAGAGTGACGATTACTCACTCTTGGCGATTCAAGGTCCAAAGGCAGTGACTGCAATGCAGTCCTTATCAAGTGAGGATTTATCAAAAATTGATTTCTATAATTTTAAAATTTCAGATTTTGCTGGGATTCAAGATGTGATTATTTCGGCAACAGGTTACACAGGGAGTGGTGGATTTGAGATTTATTGTAAAAATTCTGATGCAAAGCAGATATGGGAACGTGTATTTGAAGCTGGAGATTCTTATGGAATTAAGCCTATCGGGTTAGCTGCCAGAGACACCTTAAGGCTAGAAATGGGTTACTGCCTTTATGGAAATGATATAAATGATGAAACATCTCCAATAGAAGCAGGATTGGGATGGGTGACTAAGTTCTCAAAACCCTTTACAAATTCTGAAGCTCTAGAACTACAAAAACAACAGGGTACCAAACGACGCTTAGTTGGATTTGAGTTGTTGGAACGTGGCATCCCTAGACAAGACTACCGAATTGAAGATCCCGAAGGAAATGAAATAGGAATCGTTACTTCTGGCACTATGGCACCGTCACTTGGAAAAGGCATTGGCTTAGGGTATGTACAGAGTGCATTTAAAACAGCGGGGACTGATATACGTATTGCGATCCGTAAACATAAGGTACCTGCAAAAGTTGTAAAGCTTCCATTTTATAAAAAATAATACGTTTAAATCATGGCAACATTAAAAAAACACCAGATCCTCATATTGGGAGTTAGTGGTTTTTTAGGGGGGGCTATTTATAAAGAACTCCACCCCTACTTTCAAACATTTGGGACCTTTAGAACATCGAGTGTTGCACACGAAAAAAACACACATTTTTATCAATATGACTTTGAAGACGATGATATATTTGAAATCTTAAATTTAGTCAAACCAACCATTATTATTTCATCACTTAGAGGAGACTTCTCAGCTCAACTAACAGCCCATAAACATCTGTATGAATATATAAATCAAAAAAAAGATTGTAAGATGATTTTTTTATCATCCGCTAATGTCTTTGATGCCTATAGTAAATTTCCAAGCTACGAGAATGACACGACACTTAGTAACAGTATTTACGGACATTTTAAGATTCGTCTTGAGCAATTATTCCTAAAACTACCAACAAATAAAGTAGCCATTATTAGATTACCTATGGTATTTGGAGCTCAATCTCCCCGTAACAACGAAATTAAATTACTACTCAAACTAGATGAGCCAATAGAGCTATTTCCAAATCTGATCATGAATGTTATAACGGCAAAAAAAGTTTCTCAACAATTACATTATATAATTAACAGAAGTAAAACTGGTATTTATCACTTGGGAAGCTCAGACTTGGTGAGTCATGATGATTTCATTAAAGAGCTCGTCGAAAGGATGTATTTTAATAATACTCGATATAAACTAGTTTACACCACTAACGACAATCGCTATCTAGCAGTCCTTCCAAAAGACAACAAACTTCCAAAACATCTTCAAATGAAAAGTGAAGACGTCCTAAAGGATATGATTTGATTAATTAAGTCTTATAATCTTTGTTTTTCAGTCCAGCATTTTTATTTTTGTTAAACATAATACACAGGAACCTATGGGAAGAGCTTTTGAATTTCGCAAAGCAAGAAAAATGAAGCGTTGGTCAGCAATGAGCAAAGCATTTACACGTATTGGAAAAGACATTGTTATGGCTGTAAAAGAAGGCGGTCCTGATCCAGATAGTAACTCCAGACTGAGAGCTGTTATTCAAAATGGTAAGGCTGTTAATATGCCAAAAGACAATATTGAACGGGCCATTAAACGCGCTAGTGACAAAAGCCAAGGGGATTATAAGGAAGTCTTATTTGAAGGCTATGCCCCACACGGAATAGCTATATTAGTAGAAACAGCAACCGATAACAATACACGAACCGTTGCGAATGTAAGAAGCTATTTTAATAAATGTAATGGGAATATGGGCACTTCTGGGTCCGTAGTTTTTATGTTTGACCATAGTTGTAATTTTAGAATTAATGCTGAAGGATTAGATGCCGAAGAAGTTGAACTTGAATTTATAGATTTTGGAGCTGAAGAGGTTTTTGCAGATGAAGATGGTATTTTAATCTACGCTCCCTTTGAAAGTTTTGGGGCCATTCAATCGGCTTTAGAATCACGGGATATAGAAATCCTTTCTTCTGGATTTGAGCGCATACCACAAGTGACAAAGCCTTTAAATGAGCAACAAATAATAGACGTTGATAAATTACTAGAAAAACTAGAAGAAGATGATGATGTTCAAAACGTATATCACACCATGCAAGAATAACTAAGAGTACTCAGGAACTTTTCCTTTGATTCCCTCAAAAAAAGCACGCATAAACTTAAAGTCAGCTTCAATGTCATCCGTTGGAAAGAAAGGATTTGAAATGCAATTAACCTTGTTTTCAAAATCAAAAGTGATCATTACTACAGGTACATTGGCTTTTTTGGCTATGTAGTAAAACCCAGTACGCCAAGTATCTACTTTTTTTCGGGTTCCTTCTGGAGCTAATGCCATTCGAAATACCTCTCTATTTTTAAAAAGTCTCGCGATTGCATCTACTTGCTTCTCATTTCCATTACGTTTAATAGGCGCACCACCAAGAGCTCTAAAAAACCAGCTTGTTAGTGGAGTGAATAAAGACTGTTTACCGACAAAATTAATTTGGACTTGGATGATCGAGCGCAATAAAACACCAATATAAAAATCATGCCAACTGGTGTGAGGGGCAGCTATAATCACTGCTTTTTTTACAGTACTGAATTCTTTGAAACCAGTGAAATTCCATCCCAAGAGGCGATGGTATATAAATTTTGAAATTATTTGCATTTTTACATTTTAGAATAAAGATCTTTTAGCAAAGATCTAGTAATTTGGGTCTTCCATTCTTTTCCTACAGCATTTTCCCACAATGGCTCAAGACTTAAAGCAACATCAATCATGATGTCAAACTGTTGATCAGAAAGGTTCGCACAAAGCCCTTTAGGTAATGAAATATTATGCTTTGCTTTCATCTGTTTAAAAACTCGAACCCCTTCCGGATAAAATGCTTCAAGATGATCAAATACAATACAATTACCTATGCCATGTTTAACCCCTAATAAATAGGACATTCCATAACTTAGTGCATGTGCTACTCCAACTTGTGAATACGAAATACTCATGCCACCATGCCATGAAGCCATCATTAATTTATCTTGACTTTCGCTAGGACTTAGTGAACTTAAAAACACCTCTTCACATAGTTTTAATGCAGTAAGTCCATATGTTTTACTAAAAGAATTTATAAAATTCCCGTTTAGAGATTCAATACAATGAATATAACAATCCATGCCAGTGTAAAACCACTGGTCAATAGGAACATCAACAGTAAGTTCTGGGTCCAATATCACCTGGTCAAATGGAGTAAAGTCGCTGTTGATTCCTAATTTCTTGGTCGATCCTGTTAATACTGTTGTTCTTGAAACTTCAGAGCCCGTTCCAGAAATAGTAGGGATACCAACATGATAAATACCTTTGTTCTTTATTAAATCCCATCCCTGATAATCTTCACTAGATCCATTATTGGTAAGCATTAGTGA
>Ga0114995_10003465_pt1 | contig 10706 bp, 8 predicted proteins | sample ArcticOcean_MG_C_11_FD_87038 | JGI IMG/M metagenome (GOLD analysis project Ga0114995, IMG submission 87038) | Marine microbial communities from western Arctic Ocean - ArcticOcean_MG_CB2_154 | ecosystem: Environmental > Aquatic > Marine > Oceanic | place: Arctic Ocean: Canada Basin | collected... | reverse complement strand
GGAACTCTCCTTTATTACTTGGGTAATTTCAGATAATCCGTTTATTATATTAGAAATGTTATAACTATTTTTTATACCGATCCGGTATTGTAAATTTATAGGTTGGGTTGTTTCCATATCGTCTATGTTAAAAATAAAATTATCACAATATATATTTATTATTATATCCGCTTGTTCTTTTTGGGGTAAAATATATTTATTAAAATCGATACTTCTTCTATTGATTTGTTCTAATATTTTTTCTTTGTTGTAATTTCGTGTTTTCATGTCTCTATTTATTTTCCAATACAATCGCAGGGATTCTTGTGTATCCATATATATTTTTAAATCAACTATATCTTTATCCAAATAAAGAGAATGTAACCCACATATAATTACATTGTTTTTACTTTCTATCAATTGTTTTGTAGTAAATTTGCCGTTTGAATGGTCATAATCCACTTGATATATATCTTGTCCTAATTTTAAATTGAATACATCTTCTTGCATTTTCAACAAATAATTAGACTCTGGATTCAAATGAGTAAAATGTGTCCAGTTGTTATCCCCCCTTTCCCATTTATGGTATCGGTCACATTCTAACAAAACAGAGTTACTAAAATAGTTCATTAATATATTGGATAATGTAGTTTTGCCTGAACCAGAATCTCCGGTTATTGCAATCGCATTACATTTGGATAATACAATGGTAAAACATATATTAATTTCTTTAATGGTAATCATGTTATTATTTAAATAATACCATAATAATGTTTCATTTACTTTGTCATATTTGATTATTAACTCATCAAGGTGATTGAAATAATCAAAGTATTTATTCATAATGTCATTATTACCATATGCTAATATGTCACAAATGTATGGGTCATCGATATTTGTTAACTTTGTTTTATCCATTTTACTATTTACAGGTAAATAAACTATATCTTTCTCTATATTATTTAATATTATGTTTGAATGTAAATATACATCTGGTCTAAGTCTGAATACTATATCATATTGGGTGTTTTCTATGATTGATATTTGATTTTTATATTTATTCAGAATATACATTTTATAATTTTGACTAAATATGTTATTTTCTTTTGGGTTATCTTTAAACGCGTAATCATTATCGTAAATGATTGTTTTGAAATTATACATTTTGGTTATATAGTCTAAATCTGTGTCGTCATTCCTATATTTATCATTACTAGTTTCTTTAGAAAAATGTAAAAATATGTCAAATGATATATCTGTATTTACATTAATTAAATGGTCTGTTATAGATACAAACACATTCTTAAATGACCTTATATAACCAGTTATTAATATTGCAACACGCCTTCCCATAATATATTAACATACTAAACAAATACGATTCAAACTATTTTATAAATATAATATAAATAAATATGACCATTTATAATTATGATTAATAACCATATGTTTTATTGTAAAAACAAGGATACGTATCCTCCATTTAAAAATGGATTATACATGGAAGAATATTTTTTTAACCATACAAAAACGATACATACCAATCGTAAATATATACCAGCATTATGGACAAATTTTCAAATTGAAGGTTGGTTTAAACCTAAACAAAATGAAATGCAAATGGCATTGAATGAATGGATATATAAAAACCCATCGGCCAATGGATATTTTACGGTGGTGCAATATGATGATGGTCCTTTATTACAATTACCTCCAAATACTATAATTTACGGTGCTTGTTCCGGCGACATTCCATTGCCATTGATTTATCAAGATAATAATCATACTCTCGTTAATTTGCCGAAAAAAACATTTAGCGAAAAATCGGTATTATGTTCATTCGTTGGAAATATTACATCTAATTCAGTAACCCCTAATGTAAGACAAGTTATGTTTGATATGTTTACAAATAATAGTTTATTCGAAATGATTAATTCAGGTGGATGGACCCCATCTGTTAACGGTAACCTTCAAAAAATATTTATAGATACTACCATTAATTCGAAATTTGCTTTTGCACCACGTGGATATGGACGTTCTTCATTTAGATTTTTCGAGTGCTTCCTGTTGGGTACAATTCCTATTTACATATGGAATGATGTAAAATGGTTGCCTTTTCAAAATGTGATTGATTACAAAAAATTATGTATAGTCATACATATTTCGAAAATAACCGAAGTGGAAAATATTATTAAAAATGTTGATGAAAATCAATATAATAATATGTGGAATTATTATAATGAAATTAAACACTTGTTTGAATTAGAAGGTATGACAACTCAAATTATTCAAGAAATAATCGGCGACGTAACAACTTAAATAATAACATCTATTATATGAACGTGTATTTTAAACAATTATGTATAGAAATAATCCAGATATAATTGTTCTAGTTGAATTAAACATCTAAATTCAATAACAAAAACATATAATAAATAAAAAATGATTCTTTATTATATGAATCTCATTATCAAGTGGCAAACGTGTTTTAATAGCGAATTGGGGTATTGTTTAAATGTTAATCATTCTGTCTATAATTCCCAACCGAATATTATGCCATTTGTCTCTACCACCATAACCGCCATTATGTGTTACTTGTTTATTATGTAATCTATAATGAAGCAATACTTCGGGAAGATTATAAATATATCCGTGCTTTTTTAACATTCGTAATTCCAGTTCAAAATCTTCACACATTTGTTTTAAGTTTGGGTCATAATTACCCGCTTCTAATATAGCCGATTTTCTATAACACGCTGTTGGGTGGTTCATAAACCAATGATTTGGCTTTGCTTTGTATTCTTCCCACTTAATAGATTGGTGATTTGTTGTACCCCGATTGTTCATATTATCGTCAAACATTTGTATTTGTGCGCCGCATATCTTTACCTCGGGGTGTTCTATCATATACTTTAGTTGTTTTTCAATACGAGTAGGTACCATTATATCATCACTATCCATCTTAATAATGATTTCATGACTACACATTAAAACTCCGCGATTCAAAGTAAATCCGATACCTTGATTGCTTTCATTTTCATTATACACTACTTTTGTAAATCGCGTTGTTTTTTCAAATTGCTCCAACATTTTTTTTAGAACAGCTGTATGGATTTCGTCTGAACCGTCATTTATCCAAATCAGTTCCATATGAAATAATCCTTCTTGGTGTTTTATAGATTGTAAACATTCGTTAAGATAACTTGCTTTTGTATTGAAGCTTGATACTAATATAGATACACATAGTTCAGGTGGTTTAAATTGAAATGGTAAAGACAATGTATTCATTTTATCATAACTTTTATGAGTAGATCCCCATTCTTGATAAGCATATATTTTACCATGTCCTTTGTATTCGGCCCCCGTACAATGAATTGGTAAAAAAGTATAAGACGGAAATATAGTCATATCATTATATTTTCCACTATTATACATACGAGTTAATAACCCTGGACCCACCGACTGCCAAGCCATTAAACCTGTTTTATGATAATTTACTCCATTTTGCTTGATCCAATCTATCGCGTCTTTTACCAACGGGTGTTTGGGCGGAAATCCCATAGTACCAGTAGCAATTAATCCTTTTCGTAATGTCTCGTGTTCCCAACCAGCAAAATATTTACAATTCATAAGTACATCTATTTTCTCAATACAAATAGAATCAGCGTCTAGAAAAACTCCACCATATTTATATAATATTTCCCACCGAATAATGTCAGCTTGTCCATTGATTTCAATCATTTCGTCTATCCTATGCTTACATTCTAGATTCATATTACGCTTCACAAGTTCGGCTTCATTCCATCTTATATATTCAAATTCGGGATTCATATCTTTCCATGTATCCATATGTTTTGTAGGCGGTTGTTTAGGACCGATCCATAATTGATGAATTATTTTAGGAATCATTATTAATACTATAAACAACTATTTAAATATTAATGTAAACTAGCTAAACACATAGAATGTAAAATTCGGTGAGTGAAATAAGTAAATAATGACATAATTAAATTAGAGACAAATAATGGGAATAATTTTTTATTGTTAGTAGCCGCATAGAACAAGCCAATTATATTCGTAAAAACAAAAAACAATCCTATTGTCATAAAAACAAAAAATAAATTACAATAATCCGCCGATAAAGGTCCGAATAGCATATTATAAAAGTCCATTATATATATATAATATACTTTTAAATTCCTAAACAATTTAAAAATATAAAAAATATATAATTATGTGCGGTATTATAGCGTGTTTAGGCGATATAGCGGCCCCTTATATAATAAATGGATTGAAACAATTACAAAATAGGGGGTACGATTCGGCTGGTTTGTCTCTGATTTACGAAAATCAATGGATACTAAAAAAATATGCGGCCGATAATTCAATCCAACAACTGGAAGACAACGTGTATCCAATGTCTATCAATGGTATCGGACATACTAGGTGGGCTACTCACGGACCTAAGACAGTTGAAAATTCGCACCCACATAAAAGTTATAATGGTACATTTATGGTGGTTCATAATGGTATCATCGAAAATTATAAAGTACTAAAAAAGTTTTTAATTCAAAAAGACTATATTTTTTATTCACAAACCGATACTGAAATAATCGCGAATTTATTGGATTATTATAATAAAGAATATAGTGTTATAAATTCTATTGAAAAAACAATACAATCTATGGAAGGAACATGGGGTTTATGTATTCAAACATTACAAGAACCCGATGTATTATATTGCGTAAGACATGGAAGTCCATTATTAGTTGGAAATGGCGGAAACTTTGCTCTAGTTTCGTCAGAGTATAGTGGTTTTTGTGGTAAAATCACTAAATATATAGAGTTGAATTCCAATGATATATGTAAGATTGAACATATAAATAATGAGATACATATATCAACTAAAAATGATTATCTTTTACGAGATATACAATTAGAACCATTTATAGATACATATGAGCCATATTCCCATTGGACCCAAAAGGAAATATATGAACAAAATAATACTATATTGAATGTAACGAATCATGGTAGTAGATATAAAAAAGACGGAACGATTGTATTAGGTGGATTGAATGATAAACAGTTATCTAATATAGAACATATTATTTTATTAGGTTGTGGGACATCTTATTATTCTGCGTGTATTGGAAGTAAATATATGAAAAAATGGTGTAATTATGTAAGCGTTCAAGCATTTGATGCTGGTGAATTTACAAAATATGATATACCTAATGGTAAATGTGTCTTTATAATGGTATCTCAGTCTGGCGAAACAAAGGACCTACAAAAATGTATAGAATTAGTAGAAGGGCATATTACAATTGGAGTAATCAATAAAGTAGATTCGGTTATAGCTAGAGAAGTATATTGTGGGTGTTATTTAAATGCAGGTCGTGAAGTAGGAGTGGCATCAACTAAATCATTTGTCTCGCAAGTTACTTTATTGTCTATGATTTCATTATGGTTTTCTCAATTACAAAGTGGTGTTAAACCGCATCATTCAAAAATAATAAAGGATCTAATTCAATTACCAAAGGATATCGAAGAAACATTAAATATAAATATGAAATCTTATGTAGATTTATTCAATAAGGATTGTTTTATTTTAGGAAAAGATTACGACGAATATACAGCCAAAGAAGGTGCTTTGAAAATAAAAGAATTATCTTATATTCATGCTGAAGGATATTCGTCAAGTAGTTTGAAACACGGACCATTTGCTTTACTTGAGACAAATTTCCCAGTTATATTGATTTGTCCTAGAGATAAATATTGGAGTAAAAATGAAAATATATATGAAGAAATTAAAAGTCGTGAAGCGACAATTATAACTATAACGAATGAGCCATTGGAACGTGAACATACTATAATTGTCTCCAAAAATAAAACATATCAATGTATTTTAAATATGATACCATTACAAATACTTGCGTATGAATTAGCTATAAGTCGTGGTATAAATCCGGATAAGCCTCGCAATTTAGCCAAAGTAGTAAGCGTCGAATAATTAGATCATTAAGACGAAAAATAAACTTCTTCCATTTTTTCACGACACATAGGACATGAATTATTTTTTTTATACCATTCATTAATACAATCATAGCAAAAGTCGTGTTTACATAAAGTCATTGAATTGCTATTTGTCTCTAAACATATAGAACATTCTTTTTTTTCTAAATTAGTTAGTATTTTGTAAAGGTCAATATTATATTCAATATATCCGTCTACAATATAATATGAATAATTTGGATTTATTTCACATAACCAATCTAATATAATTAACTCATAGTTTAAACACCTTTCAATAAAATAAGCATTATTATTTTTACGAATCGGTATAAATTCTATGCTATATAACCATTTTATGGTATGAATATCATTAGAATTATAAAAAGCACAATGTATAGTCTTTTTACTCAAAAAATATGTGTAGTATAACCATTTAGCTAAAAATAATCCTTTGCCATTTTCACACGCATAAATAAACGCATTTGAAATATCATCTATATTACCATTTATATATAAGTCATAAACTAACGAAAAATGTCCATTCAAACATAATATATGAATACATTCTTCATCTAGATATGTGTTGATATCTACGTCTCCTATTTTACAAAGATAATTTATTAATTTTGGCGGATGAAATGTAATTTGGCCCGAAATATATTTTACGATAGGACTATGTATAGTTTCCATTTCAATTAAATTATGTAAAATTTTATATAAAATATTTTTTTCAATATAATGGCATAAATATTTAACTATATCTAAGTAACCAAATATAGCGGCAATTCCGAAACCTTGTTCTATTATATAGTAATTATAATTATATTGTTTTACAATATGTATATAGTTTTGCGAACAAGCATGAATAAAATAATCATCACTTATATTTCCTATAAAATATCCATTAAACATTAATTTTTTAATGTTAACTTCATAAATATTATTATCAATATCAAATCTAAAATGAGACAAATACCAATTTATAAATTCTATAACAACATTTTTATTAGAGGAAATGATACCGAATATATAATTATGATTGATATTTGAAAATAATTTTGGATTTAAAATATACAATAAATGGATAGTTTTGTAGGAATGGTTAATAAATAATTGTAGAATAATTGAATCTATATTATATAATAAGGTTGAATCTATTGACAAAAAAAATACGGATAATTCCAAATGATTATAAGTAAGTGTTTTGTAAAATAATGGTTTAAGTGAGTAACATTTTATAATCATTGGATATAAAGATATCAAATGCTTTACAAGTAAAATTTCGTCATATTGACACAAATAATATAAACAATCCATAATTATGTTTGTATTTATTTTGCGATACTCTAATATAGTTACAAATAGGTTATATTTATCTATACGATTTGATTTAACGAGTTCAATTAAATGATAATCTTCTATAGTAATCGAATAATTATCCAGTATATATTTTATAAAAGAACTATTGCTCAATAAAATAAAATAAACATAGTCCGATGGATCAATATAGTGTAATACTTCTTTGACTCCATTTTTTAATAATTCTTTTATAGCTGGTTCAGTAAGTTCTATAATTAGGTTACTTTCCTTAATCCAGTTTAGAAAAGGAATACTCATACAATTTATCCGGTTCCATTTATAGATATCATATAAGATAATAGCATCATGTATATTGTCATCTAATAACTTATAAAAAATAATTAAAGGGTCTTCTTCTTGATATAATAAAATATTTGTTTTTGTTAAACCGTTTATTTCATATATATTCATCTATATATCCTTATAAGGTATATTTATTATCCTTTTGGTTCATTAATTTTAATAAAACGAATGAATAGTAGAGACAAAATAATATAAACTATAAAAGAAAAAAGTATAGTGGTATTAATGCTATAATAACGTACGGCGTAAGACATAGTTGCTAATACACCAACTAATATTAAAATAGATATACTAGTTTTAATTAAGAAATCGCTTATATACAAATTACTTTTCCCTTCATGTTTTAAATAATAAATAGTAGGTAATACTGTAAAAGGAAACGCCCATAAAATATAGGCATAATAATTGCCTACAAAATTAGATAATAGCTTACTGAACTTACGACTAATCCACCAATTAAAAATGTTATAAATAATTTATCCATATAAAATTGATAATATTTTATATAAAAACAAAAATAATGATTCATCAAACGATTGAATATATATGGATTGTAAATAATGAAATAAAAAAAATCATTGTATCGTTTATCGAGCCTAAATATCGGATTAAAGATGTGCCTATTATAAATAATTTAAAACCGTGTGCTTTATTCAACGATCCGTTTAATCCTTCCTTTGAACAAACGCATAAATTGGTATTATGTAATATGGATACTAAGAAAGATGAAGGTTTATATGAAATATTACAAACATATTATATATTAGATTCAAACCGTAGACCTTTACACGAAACGTCTGAAACATTTATATTATTACATGAATTTACCCAAGCGTCTTTATATTCAGGATTAAATATAGTTTATAATCGGTATAAAGGCGATTATAAATGGGAAATAAAATTAGGCATAGGAACTAAAAAAACGTTACTTCAACATACATGGATAATGCGGTATATATTTATAAAATACGCAAACTCTATGGGATATTTTTTAAGATTTGAAGAATTAGAAGATGTGAATGATGTAAACACTATGATGGAAAATTTAAATATAGTTTAATTTATACATTTTAAGACTTCTTTGGCGAGCATCTGCATAATCTACAATAGGTAGTGGATATATTTTTTTATCACCATATATATCCCATTGGTGAATTTCATTCGAAGGTACATCTTTTAATTCCGGAATCCAATGTTTAATATAGATACAATCGTTATCAAAACGTTTACTTTGTAACCACGGATTGAATATGCGTTGGCTAGATGGTTTTGTATCAATACCAACCGACGAAACCCATTGCCAATTGCCATTATTGACACAAGGGTCATAATCAATTAATTGTTGAGCGAAATACAATTCACCTAATCGCCAGTCTAGACCTAATATACGATTTAAAAAATTAGCGACAATGAGTCGGCCGCGATTATGCATATAACCGATAGTATTCAATTGACGCATACACGCGTCAACTACTGGATATCCAGTTTCACCCCGTTTCCATAATTCTAAATGTTTTGTATTATGAACCCAACGTATTTTATCATATTTACTTTGAAATGCTTTTGATTTAGCTAATAAGTTTGGAAAATAGTAATTGATATAATAGTAAAATTCGCGCCATATAAGCTGTGCTTTTATATTTTCATCTTTAAAATAATGATATACTTCTCTAATGCTGAGACAACCGTATTTTATATAAGAAGACAAGTGTGTCGTATCGACACATAATTTGTCTCTATTTTCATAATCTACTTTTATTTTCATTTGTTTTAATCCATGAGTGCGTCCGCCTTTCACCATGTTATGCGGATTGTGTTTATAATAATCTAATTTTTGTCTGAAGTATTTTGTAGTTTCTAAATCTTTGTTACGAATTAAGTTTTTTATTGCTACCTTTTCTGGCTTAGATATAGAATATTTAAATACATTATTTTTGAAAGGTGTATATACAACATAAGGTGTTCCATCTTTTTTATTAAAGGAACCCATTGGACTTAACAAATAATCTTCTGGCATAATACATTTTATATTATTTCTAGAACACCATTCATGAATGGTTTTGTCACGTTCAATCGCATAAGGAGTATAATCTTTATTGAAAATAATATTAGAAATAGGGGTTGTTTTATGTATATTATTTAAAACTTTTATATTGTCACCATAAAAAATATGTAATGGTATTTCACTTCTTAATTCTTCTAATGATTCGCATAAAAATTGTACGCTTGGATTTGAAAAATATATATTTTTTTTAATTTGTTCGGGTGTAAAAATAAATATAGGAATAATGTTCGTAAAATGCTTCATGGCGTAATTTAATCCTATATTATCATAAATTCTGTAATCACGTCTAAATATAAATATGGTATACATAACTATATTTATATCTTTATTTTAATATAGAATTATAATAAATAAAGATATAAATGATATATCATATTAGTTGTTCGTACGGTGAAATAATAGATAAATTAACTATTTTAGAAATAAAAATATCAAAATGCTTAGACGAAGAAAAGAAAAATAACATTCAAAATGAATATAATATGTTGTCTCAACATAAAAAATGTGATATCGTTTTTATAGAGTTATATACAAAATTAAAAAGAATTAATATGAAATTATGGGATTATGAAGATAGAATACGAATTAAAAGTAAACTTAAAGAACACGATCAAGAGTATATTTTGATAGCCGAAGGTATTCATAAATACAATGATAAACGTTACGAATTAAAAAAAGTCATTAATAAAAGATATCATTCTTACATAATTGAAGAAAAGATTTATACAATTTAAAACCAATACGTAAACAATAGTAATGACATTAGGACGTATTTTGTATGAAGATTACAAGAAAAACTTATGTGTAGATACATATAGTATTTATTATGATGCGTTTGATAAAGCCACCACCGAAGAGATTGATTCGATTATAAGATGTATCGATGAAAAATACAAAATTTTATTATATTATGAGCCAGATTCAAATGATAATGCTCTATTAGATAGTATAAAAATTGGAGACAAGTCCATTAGTATTCAATCCT
>Ga0114995_10003453_pt1 | contig 10722 bp, 15 predicted proteins | sample ArcticOcean_MG_C_11_FD_87038 | JGI IMG/M metagenome (GOLD analysis project Ga0114995, IMG submission 87038) | Marine microbial communities from western Arctic Ocean - ArcticOcean_MG_CB2_154 | ecosystem: Environmental > Aquatic > Marine > Oceanic | place: Arctic Ocean: Canada Basin | collected... | reverse complement strand
GCACCAGAGGAAACTACTGTTACAGCAGCGTTATCTGGAATAATTTCGTTAATAGGATCAGCAAGAACAACTGAAGTTGTAGCATCAGTATCAGCAATTGCAGTCAATACTTTTAATGGTCTGCGAACACCAGCAACTTTCAAACGATCACCAGCTTTTACATTCTTACTAGCAGTTTGAGTATCTACAGTAAGAACAGAATCACCAACAAGATTTTTAGTTCCTGAAGTGTTGTTAGTTGCACAAATCATTGTTCCAGAAACATGAGACTGGACCGGAAAGTTTAGTGCAGAAAAGAAGTCCATTCCCATAGCACGACCCATTGAAGCTTCATTGAAAACGCGCTCGCCTGAATCACCTCTAGAATTAAAAGTGTTCATGTAAGTTGCGCCTAGCAAACGAGCTTCCAAAGTATCATTAACTAAACAAAAACGTCCAGTAGATGATAGCTGTTGAAACGTAGCAGACTGCTTCGCTAGAGCCATATCGTTAGCGTCACCAAACAAAGTCGCTGAACTGTAAAGACCAGCAGCTTCTAAAATTTTCGTGCCAACGTGAGTATCACAACGCTCTGCAAGAGCGTATGCAGCAGGCTTGATTACTTGCTCACTAAATCCATCAAAATCCAAACGCTTTTCACGAGCAGACATTGCAACGGATACATCAAAAAGTTTTTCAATTGAAAGTGAACGAACACTAGAGCGAATTCCCTGCGTTACAATGTCTCCGCCAGCAGCGAATTCATTTGCTGTATAAACAGGATTGGTGCGAATGTCGATAGTTGAACCAACAGCATAACCATTAGGCTTATTGTTGAATTCTGCTGTTTTATCTTTCGCGGTTAATTGTGTGATCACAAGAGCATCTTCAAGGTGATTGAGTGCTTCTGCTGCGATCCATTCTACTTGTTGCCATGCGTTAGCTGCCATGTTCTGAATCCTCTAAAAAAAATTTATAGTGGATTCCATAGCTCAGTGCAAAAAGGAATCCAACTGTTAAGTTGAATAATTTTTACACGTTGGGCCTAGCCTGTCGCGCTCTTCGCAAAAGTTTTTGAAAGTTTCCTAAGCCTAGCTTCGGTAGCAGTAAAAACAGTCTTGAAAATAACCGAATAGATTTAGAAAGTTTTTTCAGCCTAGCTTCAAAAAAATTCTAAAAACTGTAGCCAACCTAGTCAGCCACAAACAATAAAAATTGCTTCTTTCAGTTTATTAAACGTAACACATTTGAACACAAGATGCAATAGATATGCTATGAAAATAGGGGTTAGAGAGAGATATTTTTTATATTTTTTATCAACCGCTCTCTAAATTTAAAAATACTATCTGGACACTTGACCCTTCTTCTTTTCTGCTTTCAAAAGTCTCAATGTCGCAGTGTCTCCAGACTTTGCGGCAATAACCATCTGCTCATCTATATCATTTAAATCTGCTTCTCCAGTTTTTGTTCTGCGAATTTTTGCAGACTCAGAAGCAGGGAAAAGATGTGGAGCAGAATTTTTTAAACTTGCAGTCCATTCAGCCATAGTTATCGGACCCTTTTCTCCTTTTATCATTTCACCATCGCCATCCCTTGCAATTAGTTCTCCTTCTTCAACTTTCCAAATTTGTCGCGCTCTCAATGCAACATCAGCGGCAGCTTCTGGCAGACCTTTTGATTCAAGAAAAACTCTCTGCGAGCCACCATCAATAAGAAGCTTGTCAATAAGAACCTTATCTTTCACGGATGATTCCTGGGAATTTAAAAGAGCAGTACTCATCTCTTCCATGTTTGCATCATGGGTAACACGCATTTTCTCAGTAGCTTTTTCTATCGCTCCTGTGTGATCTCCTGCAGCAGCCAACTTTAAAATTTCGTCATTCTCAATAGTCTTCTGCAACTGCAATAAAGATTCAATGTCTATGCCATCTGTCTTTTTGAGCTTCTCTGTAGCATTACTTAGAGTATCTAAAAGTTCTCTATTCTTTTTTGCAAGCCCTTGAGTCTCAGATTCAAATCCTTGTCTAGCTTCAGACAAAGCTTGCTCAATACGTTCAGAAACCTGCTCTACAGTAAAAACTTCATCGCCTCCTTCGCCTTCTCCTTCGCCATGTCCTTTAGGGCTGGCAACAGATACTCTTTCGTAAAAATATTTTCCTGAATTGTTCATGTAATCACCTATATTTTAAGTTTAAATCAGTCTATGTCTGAAAATCTAATTGGATTCGAAGATGGGCTTGTCATGCCAAGATCATCAAGCGTAACATCACCATTCCGAAGAGCAATTGCTTTGTCCATGCTGCCGAGAACTCCAGCAACAAAATTTATATTCTTGTCGCTCTGCTCCAGCAAATGTTTTTCGTATTTTGATTTCTTTGGTTCTATTTTATTCCTTCTCATAAAGCTCTCCTAAAGTTTTCCGCCTAATTGAAATTGACCCTTTCTAAATGCTGCTCCTTTTGCTTTTCCTAAAACGTCATCTTGAAATGCCGCGTTCTGTTTCTTCAACCATGTTGAATACTTTGCTCCAGACACCTGTCCTGTTTTTATTATTCCGTCTTCTCTTAATTTCTTGGTATTCTTTCTAACCTTGCCTCTAGAGTTTTTATTGTCTCCGGCTTTGTAGTTCGGTCCAGAACCAATCTCCGGACGATTCATTTTTCCAGAAACACCTGGGATATCAGGATAAGAAGTAGACCTACAATTCCAGTGTATCGCTCCTGGACCACCGTCCCATGGATTGCCATGACCGATAGGTTCTAAAGTTTGCTCATTATATTTCTGTCCATCACGGACGCCACAAATATTAGGAGTAGTTCTGGCATCTAAAGTAGCAGTCCAAACTATCACTTCTGTAAGTGCTGGATTCAAAGCGTATACCGTCTTCTTCGCTTGAGCAGCGTTATTCATTATGTAACTTCTTGTGATGGTTCTAACATCCCTACTGCTACGACCCAAAGTATTTTTCAAATTCCTAGTAGCCTGAGCAATAGACTCGCCCGACTTGACCGAAGCATTCAAGGAGGACAAAACTTTCTTGCTCTGTCCTGGGAATGCTTTTGAAATATGCTGCTTGAATGTTTTCCCTTGATACAAAGTAGTATTCGCGCTGACAGTTGTAACTGCGACTGCTTTCTTAAGCGGAGCAGAATCTTCAAGAACCAAAGGAGATTTAGCAACTCCACGACCATTAGTTCTTACAGAAATATTTCCTTTCCTGTCACCTACATCTGCATCGCCCTCCCAAAACTGTACTGTCTGCCATCCCTTCTTTTTCTTATCTAAAAAACGAACTGCATCCAACTCATAGCGATAGCGCGGATGACCTTTTTTAAAAATAATATCAGCCGTCTGATAGTCCCGCCACTCTTTAAACGTCTTTGCATGAAAAGGAGGATTTTTCTTTACCTTGTTCCAAGTTGAAGATGCAATAAAATCAACAAGTTCTCCTCGAAGCTTTTTGTCTTTTGAAAAATCTATCTGTCCTTTCTTTGGAATCCTATACTCAGTCACATTAGACTGAGGCAATTTACTCCCTCCTGGCTTAGAGTATTTGGTCGCATACTTTTTAGACTGGCTCATAAAATGACCAGCCTCTTTCTCTCTAGCTGTAGATCCTCTGAAGTAAGGAACTGAATCGTAATCATCTACCGATAATTTTTTAGCCATCTTCTTCAGTACCGTATGCAAACGCTTCTATAGTAGTCGTATTCCAGATGATCTCTTTCTGAATTACTTCTGGTTGAAGCTCTTTCAAAGCGTTAGGCCAATATACTTTATAGAAAGTTTTTAGCTCTTCGTTTATGAATTTATTGATTGCCTTCGCAATAGACTTCGTGATGATCTGGTCATCAGGATATTTTCTAGCAATCTCTGCGTATATGTTGTCATAAAATTCATCAAGCACTGAAGACATCTCTCTGGCTTCGCCTTCAGCACCGCGAACCAAAGTAAGCTGTCTATTCACATACTCTTCTTCAATGCTTTGCAGAGGCATTAAATATCATCCCCAGCATACTCCGGCTCTTCGCTAAAAATTCTAGTCATTTCTGCTTCAACATCTCCCTTGACAAATCCGCTCTCTATCATCATATTGACTAAACTTTCTTTGCTATAAATTCCCGCTTGCCATGCACCGACAAGAGCAGTCAACATTTGCGGAGACAAAGATAATTCAGAAAAATCTGTAGGAACAGAATAATAAACATCATCAGGATTTATACCGCTAATTTGAGCAGCAATCTTAAGAGCATCCTCAATTCCTTTCATAACATTTTGAACAACTCCAACAAGTGTTGCACCTTGCGCTCCCTGTCTTATTTTCACTGTCTCTGTAGACTCTGCTGCTCCATTGGTCGGTCCTAAAAGAGTTGCTCCAAAACTTTTTGCCTCCTCTTTCAATTCAACCATATCGCTTTTCACATGATTCAAAGCAGAAGTATCTGTCGCAGGAAAAAATGCAGTTGCAGCAGGATTTTCTAACACTAGAGCAACAGTTGAACCGTATGCAGTTGGAACCGCTCCTGTAGCTCCACTGATGCAGAACATAGGATTACAAGTCATATACTGCGCGTTAGTTAGATCAGCATCTTTCCTGTAAATTGTATATGCGATTTCTGCAACTCCACTGAGCGGAGCAGGGTCGCAGTCGTTTCCATTTTCTAAAGAACCGATTGTAACTATAGGAAGCTTTTCAAAACGCACTCCCTGCAAGCTAGGAACTATTTTCTCAACTTTAGAATTGTCTTCATACTTGCAAACAACAACAGCGTCATTGACGGAACTGTCTTCAGGATCTTCTCCTATGATGTAAGCGGTATAGGAAACTTTCTCTTCAGTTTCAAAACTATCATAGTCGCTCAAAACAGTTTCAACATTCTGAAACACTGCCATAGTAGTATCATCTGTATCAGGGTCTTCTAACCAATTTATAAATTGCCTAGCTTCTTGAATAACAAAATGCACAGAGTTATTTATTTCATCTACATCAACAACGATCGTACATTTTCCAAATTTCAAAACTCCAGACAGACACATAACAAAAACTTCATCTAGGCTTTGACCTTTGCGAGTCGCTTTAGTTTTTATGTATTCCATAGCCGAAGGAAGATCGCAATTAGAACCTTTTCTAGTAGCTATTCCAATCAATCCGCGCAAAGTATTTATTGTGATCTCGGGGAACCGAGCTCTCTGCAAATATCCCATGTATGCTCGGTTAGAATGATAATGTGGAGCGATGGTTATCATCTCCTTATTTTTTATTAGATCCGTAGTTCTAGCACTAGGAGTATCTGAAACGCTCGCAGGAGTATCGTCGTCAATAAAACCTTGCGGCATTGGAAGATATAATTCGTTCGCAAACTTCACAGCATTGCTTCCGGTTATTGCATCATCAATAGATTTCCAACTGTAAAGATTTCTAGTGTATTGAACATTGCGATCGTTATTTGTAATAGCCATTTTATCTTATCCTTGAAGTAGTTCTAATAAATCCTGCATTTTGACGCGATATAGGAAACCTCTTTGCAAGAAAGTATCCAAGCGCATCGCCAATATGATCAAGTCCAGTTTTCTTATCGGGCACTCCATTGTCGTCCCATGCTTGCTGCTCTAAAGTTTCTATCGTGTTCGGACAAGCGTCAACGACAACAAAATAATTCCGCTCTCCTAATCCGTTTAATATCCTGGCGTTTACGCAGTTAACGCGATCGCGTATCAAAGGATTAGAATAATCAACCGTTATTGAATATCCCTGTGAGCGAAGCTTTTCAATGTCCGTAGCAGTAGGAGCACCATTGGAACTTGACCGCTTTTTTCCAGTTGCGTCAGGATAAACAGTTATAGGATTATTAGGATAACGCTCGTTAAGAATTCTAATAGTGTCGTCAGTATCGTAGCTGTCAAAAATTTCATCAACAGCGTGAGCAGTCTCTGATCTAATCACATGAATTACAGCAGCCCCATGTTCAATATTGAAATCCATCCCAACATGAATGCCCTCATTGCCAATTACTTTTTCAGTGGATGCATTCAGAGACCGATCAAATTTTCTGTATACCCTTCCGCTCGTTAGGTTTACGAACTTTCCTAGCAGATAAGCGTCAATCAATTCAGCAGGATAACTGGAGCGCAAAGTTTCAATATAGTCTTCCGGAAGATTGTGTTCATTGCTGTAAGTTGTAGCACGAACCATCCCATAGTTTCCTTGAGTGTCTTCTTCCTTGACCCATCTTTTATAAGCGAAGCCAAACCCTTCAGGCGTAGTATATGCGCTGACTCTGTTCATTTCTGTTTTGAATTGTTGTCTGCCATTTATGAAAACAAAATCACCATTTGATTCAAGCTGAGGGATGCGCCTTCCGTATTCATCTGACTGATATATTTTCTGTCTGTTACGAGCAATGATCTTCTGCCATGCGAGCCGAGCCTTGTGTTCGCCTAGAATATCCATCTCGTCGCAATGAGCTCTGAAAGTTTCATATCCTACGATGCGTCCTGGATTATCCATAGACCTACAAATTATTTTTCCGTATCCCTCAACATAAAAAATATGCTCGCTTCCATTTATCTTGAATGTAAAATTTCCGTTAGTTAAAATCTCTTCAACATACTGCATGACAATTAGTTTCAATAGATCATAAGTTGGAGCATACAGAGCAATGTTCGCGCCTTTGTAATTGAAAAGATCATTGAGCGCATTGACCACCATGCCCTGAGATTTTCCAGAACCAAAACCAGCAACGAACAGAATAAACTTCTTGTCGGAGCGCATCAGTTCTGTCTGCGGCTCTGTCAAATAGATTTCATTGACTGGCTCATCATCGTAGTCATCAAACATTTCTACAACTTCACCCATCAATCAAGCTCCTAGCAAACTGGATAAAGACCTTCTCTGAAGCGATAACGTAACCTAGATCGCATCCGCTTATGAGTCTAGCTGGCATTAAAAACATCCAAGGCTTTCTGTTCTGTCTGTATGCAACAATAGGAATTAATCCTTCAACTTTTTCGTAAGTCTTTTGAGCGACAACAACTTGATGCCACCATAAATCCAATGAGAGAACTTCTCTGCGCTTGACTTCAATTAAGAAATCTTCCAATACGATATCAGAACCTTTCCCTCTAGACTGCTTCATGTTGCGAGCAACATCAACTGATAAGTTTTTAAGAAGCCATCTGCACATTTCTTCTTCGCCAGCCTTCCCTTTCTTTTGGGCGTGAAGCGGCATCAGTAAAAGTTCCCGCCTGAGAAGCCAGAAATATAATTATCAAAAGCATTGAAAAGATATTCATAAAATCCGTTGACGTTAATCATTGTATCCCCAATCATTTATTTCCAGTCCGTCATTGTTGGCGCATACATCAAACTCAACTATGAAACTGGTCTTGTTGTCCGTGTTCAAATAGACGCCCGACCGCTGGAAGGGAACGGACTCTCCCTTGTAACAAAGGACTAGACGCTGTTCGTCTTCTGGATTGCAGTCTTCCATGACGGTCATTAGCTTTTGAATCGTAAAATCTTTTCTCTTCATTACTTCTTAGACTTTTCACCGGAACACTTCCAAGCCTTCCTAGATAAGTTGTTAGGAGTGTTCGGGTCATTCTGTTTATCTTTGCTCAGTCCCTTTTTTATTCCTAAACTTCTAGCACAATACGCATCACCCTTCGCAGTCCCTGGACGAACCCTAGCCTTTCCGTCACTAGACTTTCCTGATTGACCATAGCTAATCTTCTTTCCATCAGCGGTGATCTTAACTTTAGCTTTTCCCTTCGTGGGCTTCTTACTTACTGCCATGACCCGCTCCTTCAACTTTCAATTCAGTGCGCTCAATCACAGGAAGACCATCACGATCAAAACCTTGTGACCAGTTAAAACCTATAGACAAAAGACCATCACTATAAAACTCTTTATGAATTTCCTTCAAGAACCTTGTCGCTCGTATTGCAACTTCTGCTTTCAATTCGTCTGGGTGGATCATCAGCACTTCCTTTCAATATTATTTGTCTTACAACGTATGCTGAAACCAAACACTTCTTCCCGATGCTTGAATACGTTATCCCATCGGCTCTCATTTTCAAAACCGTCCTCGCAAGTTCTTTTCTTGTTCTAAATTTACCAGTCGTTAATTTCTGTCTGGGTCTTTCTCCAGCAATGTTCGTCCATGCGCTTTTCCAATTGTCTTCTCCATCAGACACGCTTCGGCTTTCCCTTTCCGCCTTTCCCTTTTCCTTTTCCTTTTCCGTAACCATAAGCTGAATAAAATTCTTTCATAAATTACTCCTTGACTAATATCCTTGAGCGTCCATTTTTGATTCAAGGACGGCTCCTTGATTCTCAGATGATCATCAACTTACCTTGATGATCGTCAGATGGCATCGAACTATCTGAAGCTTATCTGAAGCTGAATGAAGCCATCTGATGCCATCTGAATACGGCATCATTCGGTCTCATTCGTCTCTCCTTCATCAGAGAATAAATCTAATTGCGCTGTTTGGATTTTGTTTTTGTTTTGGTTTTTTATTGGAGGGATGGTGGCATAAGGCCAATCTTTTCCTACAGCAATTATAACATCTATTATCTTTCTAAAATACATAACTGAAACTCAATTCGCCAACATGACTCTAAATTCTGCTTTGCGCTTTCCTTCTGGTCCGGATGTATCCTTCTCCTGAAGATGCTCAACTATTGCAGCGGTCATTTCTTTGGCATCCTTGCCTGACAATGTAGGAGACTGAAGCTTTTTCAAAAGCGTCGCAGTATTGTTTCCAAGTATCCATGGACGAGTAGATTTATGAATAACCTGAAGGCTTTCGGTCTGGCTCTTTGTTAGCTTTATCCCGTGATATGCTATCAGGCAGTCCTCAAAGCTACACGCCATCGCCATCTGCTGGAAGCAGACCATCATTTCAGTTCTGTTCCGCATCTCTTCATGATCGGCACTAGACATTCCTTTTCTTATCTTTGGAATAACCCTTGAACTCTCGCCGATTGATTTAGCGAAGATGGTTGGAAAAATTTCTACTGACACTGTACGCGCCTCACGCCTTGCAATACTTAAAATATAAAAACATCTGGGTCATTTTGCTATCAAAATATTCTTTATTTTGAATAACTTTTAAATAACTTTTAAATAACAGCGGAGCCCTTGCCGTATAAGGGTTTAATATAGTTATATATATATTGTTATTTTGTTATTTGATTTTGTATCGGCTCCTCTCGGACCGATCTCGCCTGCCGATCGCAAAAAAAGTTTACCCATACCCGCCCACTGAATAACCAAATAACACTCCTTGAAATACGCTTCAAATACAGTGCTGGCGCGGCTCCTAGCGTTATTCAAAAATGAATAACATTCAAATAACATAGGCCAATATCAAATAACTTTTAAATAACTTTCAAATAACTTTTAAATAACACTAATCACTCATCTCCATATTTCAAATCTATTATCTGAATTGGAGAAAAATATTGTTTTGGAATCACTCCATAGAACTTTTTTCCTTCTACTCCCTGCTGAGGATCAAAAACATAATTTCTTCCATTTCTAAGATCAATCAATATGCTGTGAAGACCGCCTTGAGTGTTCTTGCTAGGAACTCCAATCTTATAAAGATTACCACTATAAAGAGTATCGCTCTGTTGCCTGACACCAAGGACACCGAAATAGCATAACAACTTCGTCGCATCAAATGGAGTCATTGGAAAACCAAGACCGATCATTTTAGCTCCGTCCTTGATCTCCTCAATTGGGATTCCTAATGCCATAGAAATACAAGCAGCGACACAATCATTATTGCAAGTTTGATTAACAAGATTTATTTCATATTGAACTGTACTGTACTCACGGGGAAATAGTCCTTTCATGAAGCTTGATTCCAGAATTTAGAGTGCGTGATAAATTTCTTTTGGAGTATAAGTTGCTCAAGTTCTTTGATACTTTTTTCACAAATGTTTTGAACAATTTCTGTTCTGTCCATAAGCATAACCGAATGTATAACTACACCCTCTTCTTCTTGGGAGTCCAGATTATAAGGATGATAGAAATATAAAACTGAAACACCTATGTATTCAAGACCATCAATTTCTAAATCAGATACCATTATCATTCTGCTCTCCCGATTTATTTCATTCTATTCTACGCTTGTACATTATCGCCTGTATTGCTTTCTGAAACAACATCACGGTCAAGACGCTGTATGTATTAACGAGAATTTTTTTGGCGTATAATACAAGGGCTGGTAGCTCCAGTGATTTAAACCTTTGACGCTCTCCGTTTCTTCTCTTGTGTCCCAAGAGAAAAAGCGGGAGTGTCTTTTTTATCGGGACAATAAAATATGAAGAAATTACTTGTGCTAACACCCAAGTCAGAAAAACCTACAAAGACTTTAGATTCAAATTTAGAAAAAATATAAAGCTTTGATGCAGGATGGTTATTCAAATTTGAAACAGTAAATTATAAAAGCATTCACCCATGCATCAAAAAAATATTAGCTTTAGACACTTGTTTTATAGTCTTAGGCGAGCTTAACGAATACGGACAACAGATAGAAGCAAATGACGAATACGGACCAAGAAGAAAGAAAAAAGGAACACCAACAATACAAGACAGACAAGGAACAGAAATTGTTTTAGATTTAGACGACCATGTAATAAAAGGATTTGAAGCAAGCGATATCAAAAAAGTAGAAGGCTCCATAACAAGATGGCTAAGAAAAAGAAAAATAAATTGTGATGTGACTTGG
>Ga0114995_10003452_pt1 | contig 10724 bp, 11 predicted proteins | sample ArcticOcean_MG_C_11_FD_87038 | JGI IMG/M metagenome (GOLD analysis project Ga0114995, IMG submission 87038) | Marine microbial communities from western Arctic Ocean - ArcticOcean_MG_CB2_154 | ecosystem: Environmental > Aquatic > Marine > Oceanic | place: Arctic Ocean: Canada Basin | collected... | reverse complement strand
TAAAAGCCTGGCGACGACCTACTCTCCCATACCTTAAGGCAAAGTACCATCGGCGCTGAAGAGCTTGACTTCCGAGTTCGGAATGGGATCGGGTATGACCTCTTCGCAATAATCACCAGGCGAAACCGTTATATATAAAAAAAAATATATGTAAAGAACAAGAAAATTTGAATTCTAGTTGTAAAAAATATAAGTAAAATTTGATGTATTGCAGGGAAAAACGCCAAAAAAATATTTAAACAGAGAAATTATCCATGATAGGCATCAATAAAATCTGATTTATAGTTAATCACGATAGGTCTTAGTAAATAGCAATTTGAGACAATTATTGCCATTTTTTTAGTTGCAATATCAACAATTTTTGAACAACCAGAATTTAGTTCAAAATTAACATCATTAATTAAAAATGTAATTTTTTTAGCACAGGGATTGTGAATCAGTAATTCTGTCCTGTCATAATTATAAAAATTATTTTGCACTATGTATTTTTGATTCTTAAAAAAAGACTTTCCACCTATTCCAAATTTTAGATTAGAGCCTGCAAAATTATTACTACTAGCGCAAACATTTCCATGGACAAAAGAAGGTAGATTGTTGTTTTGTGAATAACCTAAATAGCAACTATTTCTGATTATGGAATTGTGTAATTTTTCGCTTTTATGAAATATATAAAATACTCCGTAGTCCTCAATTCCCTCTAAAAAAAATTTATCAATCAACAATTGGTCTGAAAATAATATTTTTTCTTTAACTATTTTTTTTAATAATTTGTTATTTTTATCGTAAAAAACAATTTCTATTTTTGATTCTTTATCTTTATAAAAAAAATTTAATAAATTGGTAAATTTGAATAAAGTTTTATAATTAGAGTCAGTTCTCCAAAAAAAAGCATCAGAAACTGAAAGATTGCTATCATTGAAATCCAAAAGAAAATATTTTGGCCTAACTTCAAAAAAATTTCTAAAAAATACTCCAATCTTTGTATTAAATAGATTGCGAATTAATGATTTCATGAACCTCCTTTTTAATTTCTGAAACTTTTTTAAATTTATCATTACTTAAAATATAATGATGAGGAGGATGGGTATGCTCAAAGGAAATATGATTGCTTTTTATAGATAGATAAATAGGAATTCCTAAATACTTGTCTGTGAATATATAAATATTTGGCTCTATAAGACCAGGATCAACAATAATCTCATTGGTAAAGTTTGTTAAAATCTTATCTTTCCTTAAAACTTTTTTTGCAATGAGATCTACAAAATAAAGATTGAATGCTTCATGGATTGGTTCTTCATAAATATTTTTTATTAGAATTATATTTTTATCACTTTTCTTGTTTAGCAAATTACTCAATGGGCTCAATATACTTCCTTTTTTGCCGATCATGGAAAATGGGTAATCTGACTGGTAAGATGAAAAACCACCACCGAAAACTGTAACTTTTAAATTAGAACGATACTCGACTGGATGAGTACTCGTAAAATTATTAAAGCACACAAGTTTCGAATAGTTATTTTTTTTTATTAATTCAATATTTTCTTCTTTTGCTAAGAAAAAAATTGAATCGTTATTAGTTAAGGATTCATCGATAAAATAAAAATTTTCATTAAAATCACAATTTATCTCATTTATCTTCCACAGGTTGCTATCTGCTTTTGCCTCAAAAACCTTTAAACTATTTTGATATTGTCCAGAATTGTTGAACCTGGGAATTGTCAATCTTGACTGTATAAAATTATTTTTAAAAGAGAAAAAAAAATTCATAATTTATTTAATACTTAACAAATCAAATAATGTTGCTCGTGGCAAGAATTTGGATTTCTACCTGCAGTTTAAAAACAACATTATAAAATTAAAACCTAGGTCTATTTTTTTTTATACTCCTCGATATAATATTATAATTAGTTTTTGAAATTAGAAACTCAATTAAATTAGATCCAACAAAACCAGCTCCGCCTGTAACTACTATTATTTTATTCATAAAAACTATCTTAAAATATTATATGCTTTATGCCGCTTAAGCTAGGTTTTTGGAAATATTTTTTACAATAATTTCTTATTTTTGAAAAATCTTTTTGAATTATTTTTTCGTTCAAGGCCAATTTCTCAAAATAAGATACATTGTTAATTTTAAACAATTTACTTCCAAATTCAAAAAGTGGATCAAAATTCACTTCATTCTTTAATTTGTAGCATAAAGGAATGAGCCCGCAAGAAACTGCCTCAATAATTGAAGCTGATCCTCTGTAAATTGCGTATTTGCAGTTTTTAAAGTCTTGTTCAATACTATTTTCAGAAATAATTAAATTATTTGGAAGTTTATTGGGATAATTTTTATTTATATACTCATGTTTATTGACAAGAGGGTGAAACCTAAAAAAAAATTTAAATTTAGGATTTTTAATTGCTGCCAGAATAGAAAAATCTAACAAAATTTTAGTTTCATTAAGAAATCCCTCGGGAAGAATTAAAAAATGATTTCTAGAATGGACTACTCTTGACTTGAGTTTGGCTTTTTCAGATCCATAAATAAATATTTTTGATTTTTTATTTATTGTACTTTTTCTAAAAAAGTCAGCAGTTACTGAACCAGATGTCATTACAAAATCCGGATTATATATTTCTTTAAGAGGCCTAAAAATTGCGTGGTGATATTTTGTAATAATTGAAAATTGATAGGCTATAATAACAACTTTGGGATGATTTTCTTTTATTTTCCTGATAACAATTCTCTCCCAAGCATGCCCCTCATAAGTAATAAACAGATACTGAGGCTTGTGCAAATTTATTAACGAATCTACCTGCTCTGATATTCTAATATTTGAAAAAATACTCTTCAAATACTTAATTTTTCCAATTGTTTTTAAAAAACCAGAGTTTTTATCAAAGTTTTTTTTTTGCAATTTAATTCTAAAAAATTCTTTAAAAAATAGCTTAACTGATTTTATTTCATTTTTAATTTTAAAAAAATTAGACAAAATTACTTTGCAATGTTTTGTATTGAACTGAAGTCTCGATAAACTTTTTAGATTTTTTCCTGTAAAATTTCTTAGCACAATCAATGAAGATAATTTATTGTTTAACAATTTAGATTGTAGGCTGCCAAAATAAAAATCATTTTTTTCATTTAAATGCCTAGGATTAATTAAATGCGAAACTATTAGACAGTCAATTTTTTTTGGCTTTTTTAAATAAAAGAAATTTTTCTTATTGATTAAAAAAGACAGAAAAAAAGAAAATATTTTTTTTATAAAGAGGAGTGATGCATGAGGTTCGGCTTTCGAAGTTAATAATTTTTTATTAAAAAAAAAGTTGTACTCTTTGAGAATTTCTGGATGCCCTCTCAAAACATGTAAAATCGAAATTGCATTGAGGGCTAAATTGTCACTATTTTCTTTTAGCAGATCATCACATTTCTTACATAATTTTTTAAAATCTTTCCTCATTTGTTTTTCAAAATTTTTTTTTGCACACTAGATTCTGCAAATTCTTTATTTGCTCTTTTAATGTCATTGGGAGTGTTTATTGAATAGGGCATATCTTTTACAAACACAGACCTTAAATGATAATTATGCTCTACTAATCTAAACTGCTCTATTGATGTTTCCATTTCTTTTTTTGTTTTTTTTAATTTATTATATTTTAAAAGCAATTTTCTTTTAAAGCCCATAATTCCTACTGACTTTATTTTTGTGCTTTTGCTAATCAATCTAGAAAAGTTATTAATAAAATTATTTTTATCTAATTCACATTTAACCACATCTTCTAAATATAAGTCTTTTTTTTGTAATTGCGTTGTAGCATTCCAAGCTTGTGCCTTTTTATCCTTCTTAATGAATAGGCAATATTTTTTAATTTGAGATGGTAACAAGAGGGGCTCGTCCGCAAAAATTATTATAAATATATCCGCTTTTATTTTTCTAGCTACTTCTGCGCATCTGCTTGTCCCGCTATTATGGGTTTTTGCACTTATAACAACCCTTCCTTTGTTTTTCCTAATGGTATTTGCTATCTTTCTATCGCCTGTAACTACCACAACATCACTGAACACACCTGTCATCAAAGCTCTTCTTCTCACATGCTCTATCATCGGTAGTCCATTGAGGAGATGCAATACTTTATTGGGAAATCTTTTAGATTTTAATCTAGCTGGTATTAATGCAACAAATCTCATTTTACGAAGTATAAACCGCTAAATAGCTAAAAGTTTTTTCACGACTGGATGCAAATGCAAAAGGCCATGTAATTTATTTTTTTCATCAATAACAGGCAAATCCCAAATTAAATTACTTTCCATAATTCGAACCGCATTGTCTATAGTTTCATTTATAGTAATCGAAATTGGATTTTTTATTGCATGCAAAATAACATCATCAACCAGCAAGGAGGATGTGGGCTTTTGTACTTCCAACAATCTTCTTCTAAGATCTCCATCGGTGATAATCCCACTTAACTGTCCATTGTCAACAACACAACAGATTCCTATTTTTAAAATTGTCATTCTATCTAAGGCCTCTTTTAACATTGACCTGCTATTTATGGATGGAAATTTTCCTGGCATCAGCATCACATTTTTTACTAAAAAAAAATTTTTATTTTCACTTGACACTTTGGTCTCCAAATCTAGCTTCTAATTCGAGTCTTTTTTCATGCATTTCTTTGGCACTTATTAAAATTTTTTTTAAATACTTTATATCAAGAACGGTATTAGAGTCGGATTTGGCATTTTTAGGATCATCGTGAACTTCCATAAATAGCAGATTTACCCCACAAGCTACTGCAGCTCTTACCAGGTATGGAATAAACTCTCTTTGACCCCCGGAAATATTTCCCATAGAAGTGGGCATTTGAATTGAGTGAGTGGCATCAAAACAAACAGGATATCCTGTTTTGGACATTATTGGTAAGCCCGTCATATCGTTAACTAGCATGTTGTAGCCGAAAAAAGTTCCTCTATCAGTTAAAATAATATTTTCACTTCCAAAGCTTTCTAATTTTCTCACAGAATTTTTCATATTCCATGGACTCATAAATTGCCCTTTCTTTAAATGAAGAACTCTTTTTGTTTCAGCAGCTACCTTAAGAATTGAAGTTTGTCTGCATAAATAAGCTGGTATTTGAACTAAATCACAGACTTCTCCAGTTGCTTTTGCCCAAGCAGGATTTGAAAAATCAGAAGTTACGGGAAGTCCAATTTGTGACCTAACTTCTTCTAAAATTTTTAAACCAGCCTCTAATCCAACACCCTGGAAACTGTCAGGTGAAGATCTGCAGTCTTTATCGTAGCATGCTTTAAAAATTAGACTAATTCCGACCTCATCACAAATTTTTTTTATTGACGAGGCCATTTTTAAAGTGTGGTCTCTCGATTCTATTGCACAAGGTCCTCCTATGAAGGCAAGAGGCATTTTAGCCCCCACTTTTATTTTTGGAACTTTGCCGTAACCAATCTCTACAATTTTTAAATTCATTCTTAAAGTTTAGTTATCTGTAACAATTTAATAGAGCATATACAAATAGACTCTTAATAGTACAAATACCCAAACCTATTCCACGTCATATTTCGCGTATTTTTTTGTCATATTTGATTCCATACAATATGCCTATTTTCATGAAAATAAAAACTCCAGTAACACTTGTGTAAAAATTTCCGCTGGGCAAAAGGGGGAGGAAGCACAAAAGTAAGTTACAGCTGAGCATAAATAAACAAAATGCGACTTGATCGTTTTTCTTATAAAATAACAAAAAGTTTTTAAAAGAAAATCTAATCAGGCAATATAAAAAAAAGATTATAAAACAAAATCCAACAATTCCATTTTCTGCAAGAATTTGAAGGAAATAATTATGAGGGTGGTTATTGCATCCAAATATTCCCGTTTTATATTTTGATTCGGAACATTTGTGTCTAAACACTTGATTTCCCTGTCCTGTCAGTGGACGATCTAAAAACATTTTAAAAGCAGTACTGTACAAATCTTTATACACAAGTGTTGTTGAATATTTGCCGACACTGTTAGAAATTGTAAAATAGCTATTATTATATCTATTATTTTTCACAAGCAAATTAACAAAAGTTAATATTAAAATTGATGCAAAAATTATAAAATAAGTATTATATTTTCGAATGATGTAATATTTTTTATAATTTGTAATTGAAAAAATAAATATAAGTAAAAAAATAGACATTGCTATAAAAGACGATCTTTCACCTGTAAAGTAAACGGCAAAAAATGCAGTTAAAAATAAAAATAAAATTAATAAAATTTTATATTCTGATTTTATGAATTTGGAAAAGACAACTAAAGTAGAAAATAAAGAAAAAAAATGAAAAATATAAGATCCCAAGATCCATTCATCCCTAAAAAATCCTGAATAACGACTGCATTCCACTTTTCCACTTTCACATGAAAAAAACCCAATTATATTGTAACCATAATACTTTTGAAAAAAAGTATCAAAAATTAACAATAAAAAAATTGGTCCATATATATAAAAAAAAAAATTAAAAAAATTATTGTTGGTATTGATAGCGAAAGCAATAACAATAGCAAAAATACCAAATCTCAAATAAGATACAGAGTTTATTAAAGAAATATGGGGATGGTCAGAAAATAAAGAGTTAACAACAATAAAAAACCAAAAAATAATAAAAATTTTAAAAAAATTATTTTGATAATACTTTCCAAGCTTAAAAAAAAATGAAATTGTTAAAAAATATACAGAAGAAATGGTGATAAGAATATTGGGAATAGCAGGTCCAGCAATTAAAGAAATTGGAACAAGAAAAATAAACGCAGATAGCAAAATTGAGCTATATTTCAAAAAAATATCGCTTTTACTTTTCATGATTCAAAAATGAGCTCAATGTTTCTTTGAATAGCAATTTGTCTTCTGACTTAATAGACCTGGATAGGTCATCTTTAAATTTAATTAAAAAACTTTCAGTTATGTTGAAATTATTTTTTTCAACTAGAATTAAGCTATTTGAGGTTTTGGTGACATTATTATGTTGAAAAAGCTCTTCATGCAATTTTTCTCCCGGTCTCAAACCTGTGTACTCAATCCGTATATTTCCCGAAGGATTCTTCTCATCTAAAATTTTTAAATTATTTTCATCTAAAAATTTTACAACCATGTCGAAAATATTTATTGGATTATCCATTTTTAGAACAAATGTATTGCCCCGCTCTTTTAGGTAAGGCACTTGAATAACAAGATTAACCGCATCACTAATGGTCATAAAATATCTTGAAGCCTCTTTATCAGTTATGGTTATAGGACCGCCTGACAAAACCTGCTCTTTGAGAATCTCAACAAAACTACCTGAGCTTCCTATTACATTTCCAAATCTGACACAGCTAAAATTTTGCTTGTCACTTGACAAAGAGGCATAATATTTTGTTAATATCTCACCACACTTTTTAGTCATGCCCATAATGTTAATAGGATTGACTGCTTTGTCGGTTGAAATAAAAACGAAATTTTTTACATTATACTTCAATGATGCCTCCAGAATATTCAGCACGCCTAAAATATTATTTTTTGCAGCAAAATAGGGATTTTCCTCTACAATATCTACATGCTTGTATGCAGCTGCATGAAAAACAAAATCTGGATTTTCTTGTTTAAATAAATTTTTCAATGCTTCTAAATCACATACATTAAGCAATTTTATTTTGAGTCTATCTTGTTTGAAATTTGTGACTAATCTTTTTAACTTAGAAAGATTATATTCACTATTATCGATTGCCACAATCATTTTGGGCTCTTGTTGATAAAGTTGAAAAAATAATTCCTGACCAATACTCCCGCCAGCTCCGGTAATAAAAATTACTTTGTCAAAAAATTTATTAGCTAGTCGTTCATTTTTATACAACTTGTTTTTTTTTAAATCAAATTTGTTCAAAATATTTTTTTCTGGTATAAAATTTTTTATTGTTCTAGTACTGAAATTAAGATTTAGTTTTTTAAAAACACTAAATATTTCTTTTTTTTTAAAACTTGTAGCTGAAGGTGCACAAAAGAAACACTCATCAATTTTATGCCTTGTTATTATTTTTTTAATGTCAAAAATTGAATATATTTTTATATCATTGACATTTTGACCTATTTTGCTTTTGTCCTCATCAACAAATCCAACAATATTTTTTTTTTCTGCCGATAGAATATTGGACAAAAACAAACCATCTCTGCCGGCTCCAAATATTAAACAATTATTAGTATTTTCTGAACTCAAACTACTCTTGTAATATTCAAATTTGATATAGATTCTAAATAAAAAAGAAAAAATAAAATATATTGAATTTTGGGAAATAATAAATCCTAAACTAAAAAACCTTAGCTCAAATATTAATCCGACAATGTATAAAATGAAACTGACTAATAGAACTGACATTAAAATTTTTATAGAAGATTTTAAATCGAAAAAACGATTGATGTAATTATAATTATTGTTGAGCTTAAATATCAAAACAAGAAAAAAAGTTGCTGTCAAAGCATATAAAAATAATACCCTACCATATGGTGGAAAGTAACTAAGAGAAAGAGATTGGGCTAAGTAAGAGGAGATGATGACAAAAAAAATATCAAAACTCACTAAAAGAAAAATTTTTAATTTCCTGCTAAGATTTTTAATTTCCTGAAAGTATTTTTTCACAATAGATTTTTTTTATGAGATGATTTAGTAAATTTTTACTTAGAAATATACATGATAAGACCCATGTACTCAAGGTAGCTAAAAGTTAATTTTTTCCATTAAATTTATCAGCCATAAAAGTGTGTGTTTTTTTTTGAAAAATTAACTTGAAAAAAATCATTACAGTTGAAGTTATTATTTTTAAGTCTATCAAAAAGCTACGATGTTCAACATACCATATATCAAGATCAAATCTCTTTTTCCATGTGGAGTTTTTCTTACTTTTAATTTGAGACCATCCAGTGATACCAGCTGCAACATCCATTCTTTTTCTTTGCTTGCTATTATACAGGGAACTATACTCCTCTAACAAAGGTCTCGGTCCCACAAAGCTAAGATCTCCTTTAATAATGTTAAATAGCTGGGGAATTTCATCTAGCCTTGTTTTTCTTAAAAATATTGTTTTTTCTAAAACTCTTTGGATTTCAACTTTTCGATCGCTGACAAGTTTTGAATTTTTATTCTTCATTGTCCTAAATTTATAGAGGGTAAATCTTTTTCCTCTATATCCTAATCTTTTTTGTTTAAAAATGACTGGCGACCCAATTTGTAAGTATACATACAAATATATAATAAAAAAAAGTGGAAAAAAAAAAGCGATCAATAAAGTAACTAACAATAAATCAAAAAGTCTTTTTATGGTCATTTAAAACTTTTCTAAAAAAAATATTGTACTTGGACAAAACAATCTTATCTTTAAAAAAATTGACAATATATTTTCTTCCATTTTTGCCATATTTATCTCTAAGATTTTTTTTTCTAATTAAATAAACTAAACTTTTGTACAATGCATTACTATTATTAATTCTGAACTTTATTCCCGTCTGTTTGTGAATAACTGTGTTTTTTAGACCATAAATATCTGAGCAGATAACAGGCAATTCGCAACTACTAGCTTGTATGGCTGACATTCCGAAGCCTTCCCTCTCACTTGGCAAACAATAAATATCAGATGCTTGAAAATATTTATGAATATCACTTTTATAATTTAACATTGAAAAACAATTCTTATATTGAAGCAATTTTTTATTAATTAAGGGGCCCAGTCCTTCTTCATCAGTACCAATCAAAAGTAAAAAAATATTATAATTAAAATTTTTTTTAATTTTATAAAATACATCTACTAACAAGGGAACACCCTTCTCATGGTTAATTCTACCCGCATAAATAATAACGAGTGATTTGCTATTAATTTTTAATTTTTTTCTAATTAAATACTTTTGCTTTATGCTGGGTTTAAAAATTTTTATATCCACTCCACATATTGATCCGTAATGAACCGTCTCTATTTTATTTTTTGAAGTTATTTTATTTGTTATTAAAAACTTCTCTTGTCCCTTGCTATCTGAAAGGAGATGTGTCGAAAATAATGATATGAGGTTGTCAAAGAATTTTAAAAAATATCTATCAAATCCTGATTTGTTAGCCCAAACTTGTCCTGTAAAAACATGCAATCTAATTTTTACCCCACACAAAAAACCAATCAGCATTCCAAACAATCCGGCTTTAGGAGTCAACGACAAGATCATAGAAGGCTTGCAAGAATGCAAAATTAAGAAAAATTTAATAAAAGTGGACAAATCATGAATTAAATGAATTTTTCGTTTTATATTAATGTGAATTAAATTTATTTTTAGATTTTTATAAATATTAATTTTATTGTCAAAATTCGAAACCAATACTATTTCAAAATTTTTTCTCAATCTCAATATATGATTGATTAAAAAACTTCTAAAACTATCGTGTGTTGTGCAAAAAACTAATATTTTTTTTTTCACTTTTTTAGGAGAGTCCTAATATTGCTTTTATTAATATCTTTTAATTTTTTCAAATTTAGCTTCAAAAGAATTTTACTACTTATGTAGATAGTTTGTGAAGTTAAACTTTTAATTGTCTTTTCTGATAGAGGAAACTTAATTGGTAAAAAATGAAAAATAAACTGAAGAAATTTGACTATATAAATTGGAATAATAAACACTTTGCTAGGTATTTTGTAAGATTTTTTAATTAAAAAAACCAAATTTTT
>Ga0114995_10003451_pt1 | contig 10724 bp, 11 predicted proteins | sample ArcticOcean_MG_C_11_FD_87038 | JGI IMG/M metagenome (GOLD analysis project Ga0114995, IMG submission 87038) | Marine microbial communities from western Arctic Ocean - ArcticOcean_MG_CB2_154 | ecosystem: Environmental > Aquatic > Marine > Oceanic | place: Arctic Ocean: Canada Basin | collected... | reverse complement strand
CAGGAATACCCAGTACAGAACCCGCTGCTAAGTCGCCGCTGTTCAACATCTGAACTTGGTTAGACAAAGAAGTAATAGCCGCATCTTCAGCGCCAGTTGACTCGTCTGCGTACCACAGATCAATATCTGGATCACCACCTGCTGGAGTTTCCATGCAGGTTAACTTGCCACCAAGAATGGTTCCGTTAAGCGCTACAGTGGTTGTACCGATGTTAGAGCTTGCAGTTGCTGCTTTACCAATGATGTCACCAGAACCTGAACTTGCCAAGCCTGTAAGGTCAATCAGGATGCTTGTGTGCCATAGACCACCTGCGTGTGTAACTGTAGAGGCAAAGATCGTACCCGTACCTGTTGTAATGCCTGTGCCTGCGGCTGGACCTGCGTTACCAGCTAGATCGGCTACACCCGATAAAGTAGTTACGCCAGTTACACCCAGAGTTCCACCAATGCTGGTGTTATTAGAAAAAGTTGAATTTGTAGTTTCAGCACCTATCGCAGAAACAGTAATGTCTACAAAACCGTCTTTTGAGCGGACGGCACCGCTAAAAGTTGTATTAGCCATGATAATCTCCTGTCGTGGCAAATGTCAGCCACATTAGGCGGCTGTCAGGGAATGTGCATATTATACACAAAACAAAACAAAAAGAAAGGGGCCACCGCAGTAGCCCCTATCTCAACAAACTTTGCCTTTGCAGTGCGAATCCTAGCCCAGCAAAGTAACTGTTTACGCTCCGGGTGAACCAAAGATTCCAAGAGGATCGGATACACCAAACGAATAGCGCTCACGAGCTTTGTAGCGGCTGTTGCCAGTATCAAAGTCAGCGTCCATCGAAGTAGCCATTGGGCTACGTGTGAAGTGCTTCAGACCATTTGGAACGTCAGTCATCAAGAACCAAGCGTCAGTGTCTGTCAGGTAGTGATTGACAGTATAACCGCCCGGAACAGAGCCGTTGTTACGGATGGCGTTAAGATCGTTGTCTGCAGTGCCTACGCGACCTTCTGTTTCCAACAAACGAGTTGCAACGAATTGCAGGTTCGGTGGAATCACAAGTTTCTTAGGTTTTGCAGCGATCAACAGGCCGCGCTCGTCAGTCCAACCTGCAATCTGAATGATAGCCGCCTCAAGGGAAGTTTCATTCAAGTCTGCAGCTACTGTTGGTTCGTTAGAGTTTGACCCACCAGAAATCAGCGGGTGAGCAGTAGAGCAAAGCTCAACGCCGTCGCCGTAAGTGGTGCCGCTAGAGAAGGCGTTGTTTAGAATTGTAGCCGCCTTAACTTGCTTAGTGTACGCCATGGCACGTGCCAGTGCTTTAGTATAACGAGATGACAAGGAGTCATACAGGTTATCCTCAATAGCTTCCTCAGTAATAGAGAAACCCATTGCCACTGTTTCGTGTGTGTAGCGTGCGGTGAACGCCTCTTGAGCATTGTCATATTCGATGGCAGAGCCTTCGTTCTTGACAGGTGCCGCTGAGAAACCGGATAATTTAACTTCTTCCTCAAAACTTCTATCTGAGGATTCTGTTTCAAAAATTTCGGTATGTTCTTCACCGTATTTTGCATATTCCAAACCGAACAATGCGTTCAGGCCCGGGAGCAGCTCTTTAAGTAGCTGTGCGCGTGAAATAGCCATTAGTTAATCTCCTTAAACGCCAACGGTGTGGTCATAACGATGATAACCAGCGGTAAACTTCACAAGAAACTCTGTGAAATTGCCCGAGCTATCAACCGTGTCTGGCACTACGTCGATTACAGTGAACGGTAAAACGGATGTGACGTTGTTAATAAACACGCCCATACGGCTATTACCTGTGGTAGTCAGTCCTGTGTTAAGCACCAACTCTGCGTTACAAGAAATTGTAGTGGCACGGGTCTTCGCCAAAGGCAAAAGGCCAGTTGTTGCGCCGTTAGCGGTTGAACCTGTGCAATTAACAACTTTGAAAATTACATTAGGGTCGTCTACAACAATAGCTTCAATATCAGATGCTACAGTGCTTGCAGGATAGTTCTGCCTGAATGTTAGTTGACCTGTGCTTGGGTCAGTAAAACTACATCCAAGAAAAACACCAATAACGCCAGCAACTGCTGTAGTGTTGTTCTGCAAGGTGGAAATAATAACAGTACCGTCACTTGTGTACTGTACAACATCTCCGTTGAAGATTCCTGTTCCATAGTTGGAAGCAATCGGTACTTTACGGGTAGAACCCGCGTAAGACCTGCCGCCAACTAAGCCAACAGGCTTTAGCCCGTAGGGGGCCGAGATAGTAGGATAAGCCATTTTAAGCTCCTAAAATGTTAAGTTCCTTTGCCGAAGGTTACTTTGGTCTTGCGATCATTAAACAACGGCATGCGAGGGTCGTTTTCACGCATTAGGTTGTTATCGACGGAGTTCATTTGACTGTCCGTCTGTTGTTGAAAATGGTCAGTGCGTTGTTCAACCATCTCCAGTGGAGCTTTACAAAGCATCAAGCCACCTATCACTACGTTGTCAGCAAAACGTTCTTGTTCTACTGTAACCATAGCAATCTCTGGGTGATCTGCTGCCCTTACAGGCTCCCAACCTTCGCGTAATTTAGATGAGACATTGGTAGCATCTATTTGGCCTTGATTACTAACGCGAATCCACCGGAATCCGTAACCGTCTTGGGGAATTGGAGAGGGTAAAGTCTCCGGGCGCGTCCAAGCCTTCTTACGTACAGTTTTTTCACGTTTCTCTAATTCGCGGTCTATGCGATTTTCAGCCATTTGCTTTCCTCATATCTATTGCAACCTGTTTGGCGTATTGTTCGGGTGTCAAACCCAACCTTTTAGCGATTTGTACTTGAGTGCGTGTCAACGTCACTTTCCGTGGGGCTGTACTCCGCGTTGCGGGCGCTACCACTTGTGTCTTCTTTCGCTTCGGTTCAGCATCCTCGAAATTATCGGGGAATACTTGACGCATACGAGTATCAATCGACTCGTAGTATTCATCACTCTGTGGGCTTACGCCCTGTTTGACAAGTTTATTATGCAACCCCAGCGCTAAACTTGTCATTTCATCGTCGTCGCCGAACCACGAGTTGGTTTTTTGCCAATCTGCGGCCCGCTCGTCAACCTGTACTGCTGGAGCGATTTGTCCTACTTCCTCTGGTACAGGTGTTTCTGTTTCCTGTAAAGGTGGTAGTTTGAAGTTTGCTAGTCTTTCGGACTTTAACTTAGCATTGGTTAGCTTATCTTGTGCATCCAACACCGCATCTGAGTCACCAGACTCGTACGCCTCTTTATACGCACGTTTTGCATTGTCCGACTCAATCGAGGCATTCTTCTTAGCCTGATCTAGCAAAGCAGCTTGGTTTTTATTGACGTTACCTTTTAGCTTTTTGTTCTCTTCCATAAGCTGTTGAGTAACGCGCTCAAGCTCTTGGCTCTGGCGGTGAGCTTCTTCTTTAGCCCTACGCTCATCATGGTATCCCTTACTAAAATGTTGGATACGCTTACGAACCTTATCAGAGTAATCCTCAAGTTCGTCATCTGTGACGTCCTCTGGAGGTTCAGACGCTTTGCGATTACGGTCAGCTTTAGGCGTATCATCAACAACCTCCACCTCAACCTCACGACTGTCATCGTTAGACTCAGCCGCAGCCTCTGCAAAATCTTCTTTAGTTTTTTTACCGGAGATATCAACTTCAACTGCACCGGAGTCCTCTATTTCTAATTTGTTATCCTCTAATTCAGGAAACTCAAATTCTACTTTTTGAAATGCCATATCTATGCCCTCTGAATGCCTGATGGATCAGCTACAACGGCCTCAATAGAGTCGTCGTTCATAAGCCGATACTCGACCCCGCCAATGGTGAACCGTGTTCCTGAGTTCATACGGAACATTACAAAGTCGCCTTCCTTACACCATGCTCCGGTGGGGAAACGTTCTGTATCAGAATACGCTTGGTCACCCATGTCCACAACAAGTCCTATAATAGACATAATGTGATCTTGAGTTTTGGCAGTCTCTGTTTTCAGGATTGATGTCCCTGCAACAGTCTCTTCGGGTTGTGGTAGAGCTACCAACACGCGGTAACCCACGGGTCTAGGTAGTTGTAGTTCTAAGTCGTCATCGCTAATTTCAACTGGTTTGTCAGTCATCATCGTTATCCATATAGTTCTTCGCAAGGTCTTCCACGTAGTTAATGCCAGCTTCGAGACCCCGAATTAAGCCGACAACTTCCTTGTATTGAGAGAAGTCTTTCGCTCCACCTGTTCCAAGAAATTCTTTTGCAGAGGATTTATCATCCTCGAGTTTAGTTTTTAGCACGTCAAAGACGGTTCTAGCCATGTTTACTGGTTACCTTCCGAATTGCGGTCAGGTTTTTCACGATCAGCTTCTAGGCTATCCATGTCAAGTCTAGCGTTGGATACACGTCTGTCCCCCGCCATCTTTAACCCGTCCTTCTGCGCCGTTAGCATAAGTTCTTTCTCATCCAACTTCAGGCGTTCAGAGGCAACATTGCCATCCAACAGAATCTTCTGTTCTTTTAGCTGCATATCAAACTGTTTAATCTTCTGATCTGCCTGATCGTTTGCTGCTTTGCGTTGCTCTTCAGCTTGTTTGATCTGCAATTCAGCTTGCTTCATTTGCATGATCGGGTCTTTCTGCTGTTCTTGAGCTTTCTTCTGTGCTGCCTGTTGCTGATTAGACTGCTGCAACTGCTTGCCTGCGTCTGCAACCAGACGTGACAGTTGTACTTCCATGTCTTCTGACATCTCTTCGTTCGGAGCGGGTAGCGGTACACCTAGTTTCTCTTCTATCTTCTGGCGATAAGAGAACCCGAGGTGTTCTGCGATGTGCGCTTGTAGCGAAGTCATAATCTGTTTGGCCTGTGGGTTTTGACCAATCAACTGAGCCACCATCGGGTCTTGCATAAACGACATATGCGTAGCGATGTGAGCATCTTGATCCTGATAGATGAACGCTTTCATAGGTTTGCCGACTAGGGCATCCATGTTCTCGCTTATCGGATCGGCTGGTTTTGCGTCATCCTTAGTCGGGACGAGTTTGTCGGCGTTCTTTACGCCTAATACTTCTATCATTTGGCGGTGCAACTGGGGCAGGTCGTATATCTGTGGAGCCTGCGCTGACATCTGTAGCACTGTTTGATACTGTACGACCCGTTGGGCCATAGTCGAGTTGTTAGGGTCACTGACGGGTATCACGTCCACCATCAGGTAGTCTGCCCGCTTGGCTCCTACTTCGCCTCTGGACGGGATATACGCGTACTCTTCAGGGGCATACTCAGCCATGATGGCCTTGAGCAGCTTAAACTCTTGCTTCATCGCGTAGTGTACGCGTGCTTGCACCGCAGCCATAGGCTTTAGTGTGCGCTCTAGTAGTGCCAGTGTAGTGCCCACAGGAGCGTTGGCAGACATGTCAGAGATGTCCATATCACTAATAGCGCCCAGACGCCGCCCCTCAGTCGTAATCTGATTTAAAAGCGCTAGAAGCGTCTGTGAAGGCTCTTTGTAGGGCAGTGGCATGATGTTGTCACGGATAGACCCTGACGGCACATCTACATCCTTAAACTCACCCGGATTGATAGGGGAATCGTCCCCCTTGATACGTAGTCCACGAGACTTTAGCCCTCCCGGGAGATTGGAGAGCGTACCAGCGTCAACAAGCTGACGTATCAAGGAAGTTCCAGCACGGGCATATCCACCAATGATGTGAATCAATCCAAGGCCATAGAAGCCAAATCCCGGTACATAATTATAGTGGACGAAGTGCTGGCGTTTGAGTGTGAGTGGGTCACCCTCCTCGTAGTTTCTACGGATCGCCAGCACTTCGCCACTTCCACGCTCAATGGTAACAACGTAAGGTCGAGCAATCCCGTCATCATCATCAACACCCTCAATAAGAAGGTCTGCGTGTATTTCGTACACAGCATAACGGTCATCATCGGTAAGTGAATACCCGCCGTCTTCTGCTTTTTTCTCTTCAATATCTGTGTGGTAAGGTTCTGGGTCACCAAGGTCTACGTCTTTATAAAACCCTGCGGCCTGCAACTTCTTCAGTTCGTTCTTTGTCTTACGCATTACGTGCGTTACACGCTCTGCGGCTTCAATATTCGATGCGCCGTAGGGTACAATTACATCTTCTGCGGAAATATAGATAGCAACCTGACGTCCTAGATTAGGATCGTAGTAAACCTTTTTAAACGCAGAGCCTGCTAAACCAAGACTATACAGCATCCGTTCGTGTTCTGGGCGGTACTCAACCATATTTTCGGTGAGTTCGTAGTTCATATCCGCTTTAACACGAGCAGCGGCTTCGTCTTTTTCTTTAGTCTCTCGACCAAGTACTCTAGTCTTCACAGGACCAGCGGCTGGCATAGTCTCACTCATAGTCTCAGCTTGGAACCTGATGGCTGCTTCAGCTAGAACTGTAGAGTTAACGCCACACGCGCCCTCCCACGGGTCTGAGCGCTCTTCATATTTAAAACCAAGTACGTCTAAGCCCTTAACAAACGTGTCTGCCCAATCTTTACGACCATCTATGTCCGTTGTTATCTGACCGACAAGCTCACCTGACAGGGTTTCAAGATCACTGTCCTCCATAAGTTCCGCTAGGTTTGCGCCAAACTCAGAGAAATCTTGTTCATTACCGGGAATTATGGTAATCTCCATGCTGCCGTCAGATAAGGTGACAGACTCAGGATCAACAATCTCAATCTCTAAGTCAGAGACGTCCATCTCTGCTACACCCTCTAGGTCGCCCTCTAGGTCTTCTAGTCCCATTGGAGCAGCGTACTGCCCTTTTTCAATAGCCATGTGTCACCTCTAGTAGTACCCGCCTCGGCGCTGTTTAAAATATTGTTGTTCTTCTGGTTCGTCACTAGGCAACCTAATAAAGCCACCCTGTCTGAAACGCATCAAAGCCATAACCGTAGAATCCACAAGGTCATCGTTACTCATAAATGGAAATCCTGCAATCTCTTCGACCACTTCTTCTGCCCATCGTGTCTGCGGCACCCAACAAAGTCCAGATGCTACAATGTCTGCAACGGAGTTAAGTCTAGCCAACTTATCCCCTGACCCTCTATGTGGTGTATACTCAGACACTGGCAGACCCATACGTCGCATCTCTTGATACAAGGCCACTCCAGAGCTTTTCTTCTCCACAATGAACGAGTCTGGTTCCCAATCGTTATACTCTTCCATCGCAAGCTGTTTAAGTTCTGGGAACTCTATACGTTGTTTTATGCTATTTAACAATATAATATTGTACGCGCTGGTCTCTTCGTTCAAGAATACGCCCCATGTGGTAAGCGCTGTAAAGTCTGCACGGTTGTGTTTCTCGGCTGCGGCGTCAAGCGACATGATAATATATTCACAGGACGGCGGTGTATCTGGGGTCCACTCGTTCCACCACTCACGTTTAACAATAGCCGCTTCTTCTGTGGTAGGCTGCTGCTGATACTGCGAGTTCCACTGGAACACAGGCATAGAGGCTTTGGTACGTAGTAGGGCTTCTAGGTCAAAGAACTCAGGCCATAACGGCTTTTGAGTTACTTTTTTTGTTTTCTTACTGACAACCTCTAGAATAGCGGGGAATTCAACAACTTCATACTGATCCGCACGTTCATTCTTACCCATGTCACGTACCACACGCCCTGTAAGGTCATCTAGGTGCCAACGTGTTTGTATGATAGCCACACGTCCTCCGGGCATTAATCGCGTCCGTGCGCCGAAGGTGAACCATTCATACGCTTTCTCAAACACGCTAAAGTTCCCGTTGATTACATCCTGCTCTGAGTGTGGATCGTCAACAAGAAGCAAGTCAGCGCCACGACCAGCAAGTGCAGAGCCAATACCGCACGCATAATACTCTCCACCTACGTTGGTATTCCACCGCCCCGCTGACTTACTATCCTGTGCGAGTTTCACAGTGGGAAATATAGACCTGTAATCGTCTAGGGCTATCAAGTTACGCACTTTACGACCAAAATCTACCGCTAGGTCTGTGGTGTGAGACACCATCATAACCTTCTTGTCTGGGTTCCTACCTAAAAACCATGCTGGGAAGAAGATAGACACAAGTTGTGATTTGCCGTGGCGTGGTGGGATGTTAACACAGATACGGTCTTTATCCCCTCGCTCAATACCCATGAGTAAGTCAGCAAGAATGCGGTGGTGCTTGCCCACGATAAACTCAGGCATCATAAGTTTGCAGAACTCAATCAAATCGTCGTACGCGCGCTTGTTTTTAGACCTTGTAGACAGTTCGTCTACCATACGGTCAATCTCAGCCACCTCTTCCTCGCTAAACGAGTCAAGATTAGCCAGCATGAGGTCAATATCGTCGTTATTGAAGTCAAAACCCTCAGTCATCGTCGTCAAACCCAAACTCTTCGGCAACATCTAGTGTTCTAGCGGATAGAATGGTGGCGTCTTCTACTTCTGGCTCTGGGTTTACTAGCTTCGCCAGCTTACTACGGAGTTTTTCTTTGATATCGTCGGTGGTCTGATGGGTAATGGTCACTTCGGACTTCTCAGTGAACAACCCTACGTCTGATATCTTACCCATAAGCTCTAAAGCACGCATACGTACCCGTGGATCAGGGTTTTCTGACTCTATGATGAGTTTGTTTGTCACTAAGTTGCGCAGTTGTTTGGAAGATTCCACTACAGAGTGGTTAAATTCCTCTATTATAGCTCCTGCCATCTTAATAGACGGGGGCGTTAACTTCGCTGCGCGTTTGTTGGTAACTTTTCGGGACGTTTTATCTGGTGCGCTGGCATACGCAGTGGCTAAAGTAGTGGCAACCTCTTTGTCAGCTTCATCTGGAGTGGTGTTTAGCCCGTGGCTCTCTAATTCTGTCACTGTTTTAGCCAGCGCAGCGGTGCGTTTGGGTAGCGGAAGCTGCTTTGCTTCATCCTCTAAGGGTACACCTAGTTCGGGCATTAGATTCAATGTCATATCATTTCGCAGGTAGTTAACCGGTAACGTAATACTAGGGTACAAAAAAAATTTTAGCAAGGGTTTCTAAAAAGGGGTGGGGGGTTTTCAAAAAATACCGATTTATTCGTGTAGATTAGTAATAATAGTACTACGGCGGAATCCTACATGACAGCGCGGGGGGTGGGGATGGGGTGCCCTCTATCATACCTTGTTTTGGGCAACCACTCAAACGGTAATCAGTTAGTTTTAATGGTGTTTAATATCATTTAGTATGCAAACCTATTGTATAACATGTTATGACATGGCATATTGATTACATCGAGACGGCAAACAATACGCCGTTTGATCGATATAACTTTCGGGCACCTGCCCGAATTACCGGAGACTTTACACAATGGCTACTTTATCAAAAACAGTGACTGACAAAATCGAGACCCTACAAAACGCAGGTCATAAGGTGGTTTGCGCTATGACAATGGACGGGGATATGGGACGTTTTGAGGTCGGCGCAATGCAGGTTATCAAAAGAGCGGAAGGTCAATTGTCTTCTACATATGCTCTTATGGTTGCCGCGGGCATCCTGCCGAGTGATTACCTATCCGCTAAGAATAGGGAAAGTACAGCGTCGGTCGAACAATACGCTGCGCGTGTAGAAGCGGCGGGCATGATTTGCTACACTAAAACCCAGCGTGCCGAGCTGGCGACCAAATTGCCAAAGGATACGTCAGCCGAGCAAAAGGCAGCGCGTAAGGTGTTACAGGATCGCCGCACCGAATTGCTCAAGACTATCCGTCGTGGGTTGACCACCGCACATAAGCTAGCACACCCAGAGGAGTACAAGGCTGGCGGCGCAAATGAGCTAAAGACCGCGATAGAAGACCTTGCCGCGTTAATGGAAAAGGCGACCAAATTGTTGCAAGGCGACAAGCCTTTCCCTGAGACGTTTGCACACGACGATGCGATCGCAGTTGTCAAAGGTTTTGTCAAAACATTCTGCTAATATCTTAGGGGCACGCAAGTGCCCCTTCCCCCTTTCATTTTAATTCGGGCACCTGCCCGAAAACTGGAGCCTAAAAAAATGCTGACACTTTCACAAAAATTGACCGGCGCGTACGTTGATCTTTATAAAGCCGACGAGCAAGAATTGGTAACCGCCGCAAAAGCAATACTATCCGATTTTTTATCGGGAAAAGATAAAGAAAACCAACCGCTATTCGACGCAAGAGATGACGCGATGACGGTGCTTCAAGAGGAAGCCGAGGCAAGGATTTGGCTGGGCGATGACGACCCCGAGCGCGGACGTAACACCTTATTAAATGACGTTGTTGCAATTGCATTCGAATATTTTAACTAACACCACATAACATTCTACAAGGGCTGCCTTCGGGTGGCCCTTTTTTTGTGTCTTTTTTTCGGGCACCTGCCCGAAAGTTTTATTGCGTATACGCAACGCCTGTGATAGCTAGGCAATACATTGCACCACAATGCGCTACTAGGCCCGCTTCGGCGGGTCTTTTTTTATTCGGGCATCTGCCCGAAAGTTCTGATACCAGTAAATAGAGTAGCTCTACGCATGACACGTTTACGCGTGTTCCAAACGGGTTAGCCCATAGGATGTCACTAGATTGTACTTCGGGCAACTGCCCGAAACTTCTGATACCAGTAAAGAGAGTAGCTCTACGCGTCTAAGTATCTGAAAGTAAAAGAAAGTTCCAGAAGTTCCAAAGAAGTTCCAAGCAAATGGCGCGTAAGTTATTGAAAGTAGAAGAAAGTTCCAAAGTTCCAATAATAT
>Ga0114995_10003449_pt1 | contig 10728 bp, 7 predicted proteins | sample ArcticOcean_MG_C_11_FD_87038 | JGI IMG/M metagenome (GOLD analysis project Ga0114995, IMG submission 87038) | Marine microbial communities from western Arctic Ocean - ArcticOcean_MG_CB2_154 | ecosystem: Environmental > Aquatic > Marine > Oceanic | place: Arctic Ocean: Canada Basin | collected... | reverse complement strand
GCAATAAGATCTAAGTACATGTGGAAGAACTTAACACGATGCATAACGTGTGTTCCTGCAATAGTAAAGTCATTTGCAATCCAGTGGTTCATATACTTGTGATATGAAACGTTATACTTATGAGGATTCTGTCCTACAATAGTTTCCGGTCCTACTGCCATTCCAACACCAGCACCAACGTTGTTGATGTTCATGTTTCTATTACGCCATAGGAACTGCATACTTTGTGCAAAGTCGTCGTGCTTCTCTGTTGGGAAACCTACGATCCAGTTAGTGGCGGCCATTACACCGTACTTCTTGCCCCACTTAAAGTTATCTTCCATTTCTTTAATTGTAACACCTTTAGCCATGTCATCTAGTACACGTTGACTACCAGATTCAATACCGTAGTTAAACATGATACAACCGCCATCGCCTGAGATGTCTCTAAAGAACTCTTCATCCATTCTGCCATCGCAACGAGCATAGCCTGTCCAACGCATAGGAATTTTCTTTGCTCTTAGTGCAAGTGAGAATGCTCTTAGTTCGTTAGGTACTCCATTAACAAGACTGTCAATGAACCACATAATGTCTGCACCTTTCTCATAGTACAAATATTCTGCTTCTGTGATAACATCAACTGCTTGACGCTGTCTGTATTTCCAAAAGTGTGTTTCTTCGCAGAACGTACACTTAGCAGTACAACCACGTGAGAACTCTGAGGTTACTCCGTTAGGTACTTTGTATTCATTAAAGTCTAGTCCAGTGTAATCTGGCATAGGCATACCGTTGATGTTTATACGTTCGGTATTAGATTGTTTTAGAACTTGAGGCTCGTCATGTGTTATACCTTCTTCGAGCTCTTTTAAAATTTGTAGGATAGCATGTTCGCCTTCGCCTGTAACAATATAGTCGTATAAGCCTCTGCCGTTAAACCAATCTTTGTGTACATTACTGCCGCCAACCATTTGCTTAATGTGTGGAGCACGTCTACGCAATTCTGCGGACATCCAGTTAGTAGGCTCTTCAGAGATGTAATACTGACTGAATCCTACTATTGTAGGGTTTGCTTCTATGATTTGATCAATGCCTTGTATAAGCAATGGCTCTAGTAACGGATGGATATCTGTTAAATAGGTATCACCTAACCAATGCCAACTAGCACTAGGATCCCATAATTGAAATGGAATTCTTTTGTTAGGTTGCCAATCGTCTCTAAACAGGTTATACGCTTTTACATTAAGATCAATAATAGTAGTGTCGTAGCCAGTACTCTTTAACACACCACTTAGTCTTGCTAAGTTAAAAGGCGGAAATTCTGGTGCCCACTCAGGACACATAACTAGCATTACAGTTGACTCTCTGGTTTTGTAGTCTGTATATACCGTTGTCATCTTCTTCTGCTGAACTTTCTTTGCAAATGGAGCAATAACCTCCATCATGGTTTGATGCCTAGCATCTTCAATACTTAGGTCTGGCTTAGCGTACGAGTTCACTTTTTCGGTTGCTAGATTATTTAAATTAAAATCTACCTCTGGCTTGTTTGAGTCGTCTGACATAATTTCTTATATTCCTATTGATGCAGCTATTTACCGCTTTTTGCTAGTATACACTATTGTTCATGAACATCCGAGAGAAGTTCATCGGAGCTGCTATTAACTCTTTATTTCTTCCAAGTACATCAAAATTATGCTGTAGTGTGGGAACCATTTCTTTGATCATTTGTTGCCACTCGTCATGTGATAAGTTTATTAAACGTTTAGCTTCTTCCATTACCATGTCCATTCGTTTATCGCAGTCTGGTTCTAAATCGTAACTCTCGTCTATCCATTTACTGAATGTTTTATATCCAAACTTGCGTAGGTTTTCTAATGTTCTATCTACGCCTACTACTACAAACGGATGTTTTAAACACAATGGTTTATATATTTTTTCACTTAAAAATACACTGTTAGTTGGCTGAATATCTACAAGATGGTTGTACCTGTATGTGTCTTTATAAAATAATGTTTCGTTTACAATACTAAAATACGAAGTATCAAAATGTGATATATCGTCACGGTGCAAGTCTGCTGGATTCCAACGTTCTTCTGTTTTGTTTAAGTTATAATCTAAGTTAGGCACAACGTTTTCAAAGAAATAATGCATAGTATCTTCCCAGTGCCCTATGTCTCCCGGTAAACTATCACCTTTCCATCTATCAAGGTGCCCATCTGTATTATAAAAACTAACGTGTCCTTGTTCTATTAAGCCTGCATTGTGTAATTCTGTTATAACTTTTACACGGTGTAATCTAGGCATACGGTTATAACATAAGTATTTCTTTTCACGTTTGCCTGTGTATACTTCTCTGTTCATTTCATTATAATGACCTACCATGCCTTGGTCGAACATCATACATTTTGCTACTGCTTCGAACCTTGCACAAGGTACTATAATTAATTCTTCTTCAAGCCCGTTTTGTTTACACCAGTTACTATATACTTGTTGACCGTTTAATGCTCCTGTGAAAAACAAAAATCTATTATCAAATCCTAGTATATGCTTTTTTATACGTTTAATAATACTATGACAAGTATATATCCTTGTCCAATAAATTGCTTCGTCTTTATCATCGAATACAAAGTAATCAACACCGTTGTATATTTTTTTCTTAATTAAATCTACTAAATCTAATACTGCTAATTGGTCAATTGCATGTTCGGAAATTGGACCTGCATATATTGGAAATAGTGTTCCTCTTTGAAAGTATTTTAGAAGTGGAGTAAAACTAGTTCGAAGTATTACTTCATAACTGCCTGAATTTTTACTGTGTGGTTCGCCTATGTCTGATATGCTTAGATTATCATTTACATGTTGAATAAAATCAGAGCCGTCCCATACCCATTTATCTCTCGATGTTATATGACCAGTATTTGATCGCTTGGCGCTTGCATCCTGTTCTTTAACGATCTCTCTTCTCCAATCATCTAATACAAGTACTGTTTTATTGTAATAATTTTGATAGTACATTCTATCTAAACCAACTATTATAGATACATCATAACTAGCAAAGTCTTCTTTTTCGCCGTCTCCTGAATGTACTACTGTGTGTATTCCTATGTTTTGTAGTTCTTGTACTAAGTCAGTCATCTCCGACGCTGTACGGTCTGTGATGATTTCAATTCGATCGCCAAACTTTTTTGCTTGTTGTGCAATTAAATGTGTGTTCATGTAAAGTCAAACCAGGCATGTAATAGGTTTAACGGGTTAAGTTCTATTGCTTCGGTGTGTGCATCGCAAGTGTCTGCCCATTCGCCTGTTCCGCTAGATAAGTTAAAACCTATGCTGTTTAAGTAGCTGTAATATGTTTTTGTTTTAGGGTGGTAATCTGCTTGATCATTTCCTTCGTGGTCTTTAAATTTAAACGTCTCTGCCCACGATCCTCCACAACCCCTACATAACAGATCCGGAAGTATTTGTTCTCTAAGGTCATTGTAAAATATTTGCAACCCAGTGCAGTCTGTTTCTTGCTCGGGTGTTTGACTTAACCCATAGTAATCTTGTTTAACAGGATCTACTCCCCACATTGAAATACTATCAAACGGTTGTGACTCTAACATCTTCATTGCTGTGTCTACAATAGCAAAGTCTCTTACAGCAAACCCTGTAGTATCATCTAGATATGTAGTTACAACATCTAACGGAATAGTGTCCTGCGTATATATGTTGCCGGGTGTGTGCCAGGCATTCTCTTTGTAACTGTCCTGTCTATAAAATGTTGTCCACATAATAGTAACTAAGTCGTCTTCGCCAATGTTATAGTATCGCATTGCTTGACTTAACTTAGCAAGTATGTAACTGTTGCCTGCTCCTGGTTTCCCAGTGTTTACATAGCCTGCATCTGGCATTTCTTGTGCAATTACATCAGCCCATGTAGGCCAATAGTAGTTAGTAAAACTACAGCCAAAAGCAAAATGTCTTTTGTATTTTTTTAGATCTAAATCTTTAATGTTTTGTGTATTGTATATCATGTGTGTTTATATATGAACTCTCGTTTGTGTAGTAGTACGTTAAAGTTATGCTCTGCAATTTCTCTACAAAATTTCAAGTAATCCTCTAATGCTTCGCCTTCCAACTTACATAATCTGTTTACTTCTTTTAGTATAGCAACAAGCCTAAGCCAATTATCATCAATGCTGTCATAACTCTCGTCTATTACTGGTGAGTATGTTTTATATCCTAGCCCTCTTAAATACTTTAATGTGTGCGGTGTTGCACATAGCACAAAAGGATGTCTAAATAAAATTGCTTTAAATATCTTTTCACTGAGGAAACAACTATCTTCCCAATCCAAATAGTCTGCAAAGTATATTGTTTCACTTACTAAACTAAAGTAAGTATCTTCGTACATTTGATCTATGTGATCTGATGTTTCTAGTTTTGCTTGATTTATGCTTAGGTCAGGCTTGTCTAATGTTAGTTCACCTATATTAGCAATCTTTTCTCTGTTAGCAACTAGCACACGGTGTATGCCTTCATTGTAATGTGCTGACTCTTGTATTATGTAGTCTAATTCTGTTGTCCATGTTCTGTTGTCATCTGATTTTGCTAAACTAACATAACCTAACTTTAACAAGTCTGAACTTTCTAACAGTGCTGTCATTAGCGGTCTGTGCAAACGCCAGCGTCTATTAAAGTTTAAATACTTTTTAGGATACTCTTTACTTTGCAATACATTGGGCATCATGGCTTTGCCATTTGTTATTTGCTCATCTATCCCAAATGGACTAACCTCTCCATTACTATTCCTAGCATGTATTCCATATTTGTCTGCTATCATTCCGAACCAGTCAGATTGTACAGCAAATTCAAATTCTAACATACTGTGATATTGAAAAGGCCTTCTACCATATAGTTTTACATATTCATCAAATTTTTGTTGCAAATCTAATGCACCTGAGAACAGTATTAATTTCTGTGGTGGTATTTCATATCTGTCAATGACCCATTCGTATATTTCACCAATAAGATTACTAAAGCCTTCGTGGAAGTTTTCAAGTATCATATAGCATTCATCATCAGGATCTTTAATCCTCGACATTAAAGCAGGCCCAACGTCTTTTGCTATGTTAGCAAGATTAAGACTTACTACTGATTTAAATTCTATTAGATAATAATCAATAGGATCGGCGTCCCAGTCTTTAATTCTAGTAACCATCGATACTGCCCGGTGCTCTCTAATGAATTCTTCATTTCGACTGCCCTGTGTATCGTAGTACCAGTATCCGTCTGAATTAAGAAGCGGCATCTGACTTGTTGCCCCAATCAGCGTCTGTCTTATCAAATCCTTCGCCAGCAATAGTTGCTTCTACTTCAACTGCTTCTGCGGCTTCTCTGTTTTCAATAGTTTTTTCATCTAGTGCCGACAGTTGTCTTTTAGGAATAATAATATCTGTACCACAATGACAATGCATCTTGTCACATATAACAGTTCTAGGTTCTACATAACGAATGTCTTTCATTATGTGTCCTACTTCGCCACTTACACCACAACTTGCTAATGTAATTTGTCCTGTTGGTGAAATAAAGATACTGTCTCCTATACGACATTCCCAACCTGTAAAAAAGTTTTGTCTGCGTACAATAACATCATTACTGTTACAAGGCTCAGTTGAGCCGTCACCATACAAGTTAAAACTTTGTGCTTTACTTTCTTTGTAAGGCTTAGGAATCGTAAACTCCATTTCGCAACTGTGTGATTCAATAAACTTTGTTTTATCATCGTCGTCATACTTCCATGGACCTGCGTTAACTGTCATTTCGTCATACAGTGGTGTCCATTCGATAAAGTAGTTAGGCATTGCTTTTTTAAGCTCTTCGCCATATTCAACTACTTCCCAAAAACGCTCATCATGTAGTAACAGTTTAGTAGCAAGGTAGTTTACCTTGTCACATAGGAACATGTTCTTTTCTTTGTAACTAGCCTTGTCAGCAAACTCTACGTGGAAACTTGCAACAATGTCATCAAACAAGTGTACATGTTTCTGCCACCATGCTAGTGGTCTACTTAGGTTTGTGTTTACAGCAATAGTTGCTTCTGGCAACTTAGCTCTTAGATATTCTACAATAGGAATAAAGTGTTTCCATGCAGTTGGCTCTCCGCCACTAAAGAAAAACTTGTAATGTTTGTATCCATCTTTCTGATAATTTGCAATTATCGTATCTAAATTGTCTAGGTAAATTTGTAAGTCGCCCTCGTTCCGGAAGTCGCCTAACCAGTTGCCTGGATTACAATAACTGCAACTATAGTTACAGAAGTTGTTTACCTGCCAGGTAATACTGAGATATTTCTCAGGTGCTTCAACAGCAATTAATTTTGTTCTATCCATTGTCTAACCTCTAATAATCTGGGTGAGATCTCTGCAAGTTCTTCACCACGCATTTTGTCCATTACATCGTTTTCTTTAAAAAATTCTTCTAACTTATCTTTGTTCTCTTCACCATTACGCAACGTCATCATAATCATTTTAAATGTATCATTCATGTTGCTGTCTTCTGGTTTAGGAAACTTCTCATAGTACAGTCTAAACTCTCGCATCAGATCAAGTCTAAACTTCTCAGGTAATATAGAGATGTTTGCCCAATCTGGAGCAGTAAGCATATTTAGCCTCGGAGGGTTAGTTATAGACGTAAACCCGTTCTCAAACATCCAATCGAACATTTCACTGTAATGCCAAATGTTCCATAGGCTGATTGTAGGTGTTAGTCCTAATCTAATTTGTGGCGCACGTTCTCTAATAGCAAACATATTTTTCTTAATACGTTCCCATTTAAATCCTTTACGAATCACATCTCCTGCTTCTCCTACTGCATCAATACTAGCCCACATTTCAATATCAGGAAAATGTTTCCATAGCTCAAACAAGTCTCGCTCGCCTTTGATCTTATCCTGATATTTAATCTTGCTCATGTTAGTTGTGTAGTTTAACCTAATATCTTTAGCCATGTCGTTCTCAATCCAATAGTCTAAGCATTCATAATGCTCAGGGTGGACTAGAATCTCTCCGCCTGCAAAGTAAACTTCTTGTACATCATTTAAGTGTGGCTTCAGTGCTTCCATGAACGAACCATCTGCATTTACACTTAGTAGTGTTTCTCTTCCTTTACGGTTGATCCATGTAGTTTCATCTACTAGTTTTAATTTCTCATCGCCCCATAAGTTAGAGCAACCTGGTCCACAACTACGACATTTAAAGTTACAAAGATTACTAAAACGTATATCCATGTACTTCATTTTAAATTCTTCAATACCGCCATCTTCTTGTGTGTCAAGTAGCATGGTTATATTTTCTCTAGTGTTCTCGGGCTTTTTAGTTGTAAACTGCTGTGTGTTTTGACTAATACGCAAACTCCATGTACCTACTTTTTCTAGGTCGTAGCAACGTTGACAACGAGCATCCGGCTCATCTGCTAACATCTTCTTACGCATTTCTTTGTATTCGTCACTGTTCATTACATCAATTATTGCATCACCGGCTTTATATTCAGCAACTGGTTCAGCACTATCAGCAATACAGCAAGGCATAATTCTATCATCAGGCCAGGCATGCATATGAATCCACGGTAAGACACAAAAGTGCTTACTATCTTCTACAGCCTTAATTAAATTAGGCTCTTCAGCTATGTTATAGTCTGACATTTACTCCGTATCCTGTAATGGTTTTAGTTCTGGAAAGGCATCAAAAAAGTTCTCTCCACGTAGTTTATTTAACCGATAAGTCATATGAAAGAAGTCTTTTTTGACATCTTCCCAAGTATCATTTTGAGCTGCAAAACCAACACCGCTTTTTATTAGTCCGTCTATTGCTCTCTCGCCTTGATACATACCCATAAGTTTTGCAGCGGCAGTCTCTTTCATACTCTTTGGCAATGCCTGAGCACAGTAATGCTTAGGATTTGCCGCCAAGTATAAACTGTTATAAAAGTCTTTATCGTAATCTAATAGTCCTACGCCACTCATATATTCAAAGAACTCGTACAATGTATAATAGTTCATTATACTTAATACAGTATTCATTTGAAAACTAATATGTTCTGTGGCTCTGAACTTTTTAAGGTTTGTCTCTACTCTGCCCCAATCAGTTCCGTGTCGCATACATTCTGCTCTTTCGCCAAAGTGATCTATACTGCAACTTACTTCCACCTTATCGAAGTGTTTCCACAGTGCAAAGATATCTTTGTCTTTGTACGACACCGTACTGGCATTAGTGTTATATCGTAACACTGTGTCAGTTTTGCCTTTACGGATTAACTCCTCTAGTATAATATAATGTTCAGGAGTAATCAACGGTTCTCCACCAGCAAAGTATGCAATATCAATATGATCAACTTGATCTAATATTTCTTCTAGCACTCCACCTTCCTCATTATCAACGTGAATAATGACTGGACCGTCTGGCTTCCATGACTTTTTATCTTCTAGTGCCCACTGGCTACTAAATTCACTACCACAACTACGACATTTAAAGTTACATATATTACTAAATCGGATATCGAAATATCGCATCTTCATTTCATCTACATGCCCATCTTCGTGTGTCATTTCCAAACTTTCATCAAAGTACTTGCCAAAGTGTTCTATGCTGTACTTTCTGAAACTGTGTGGTCCTGCTTCTTCATGCGAATAACAAAAATCACATATCTTGTGATGTTTCTCATTCAACATATCCATACGCAAGTTCTTCATGAACTCGCCATTGAATGCTTCTTTAAGAGATACGTCTGCTGTATTAGCTATAGGCATTGTATAGTCGTTGCTACAGCACGGAAATATGTTACCTAAGGGCGTTGCATTCAAATGCGTCCACGGGTACATACAGAAGGTCTTAGACTCGTTTAACAAGAAGTCTTTGTCTAAGTCTTTGAGTTTTAAATACTCGGACGTATTCATTTTATTAATAACCCTGCTAATTCTGGAAACACTTTCTTAAAGTCTTCACCTCTGCGAACATCTATTTTTCTAACTTCATTTCTAAATACGTCTTGCACTTGGTCCCACTTATCAGTACTTTTTGCTAATACATGCAATGATTCTAATGCTGACATTAATTGTTGTACCTGTGCGTACATAATTCTGTCTTCGTATTTCTTCAAGCCTTTTAACTTTGTAAAGTACCTTAACTGCTCTGCTTCAATCTTCTCTTTCATTTCTAATGGCATGCATTGAAATGATAATTCTTCTGGACCGTATATAGGATTAATTTGCCAAGCACCTCTATTAGGTTCAATCCATGGTGCAATGTTTTGATCTATTAAGTAATCAAAGAAACTTGTAAGTGTTCCATAGTTAAAAATGCTAACAGACGTTGTTATGCTTAACTCTGTTACATCTGATTCAAGTAATGTTCTATAGTTTTTCATTACTTCATCCCACTTAGTACCTGTTCGTATATACTCTGCTTTGTCTTCAAAGTGATCTAAACTACCGTACACTTGTACTCTATTATCAAACTTGCTCCATAAATCCATTAAGTCCCAATCTTTAAACTTTAACTTACTGAGGTTAGTGTTATAACTAAGTAATATATCTGTACGACCTTGACGAATCATTTCTTCTAGTAATTTGTAATGGTCTTCTGTAATAAGTGGTTCGCCGCCTGCAAAGTAAGCACGTTGTAAGTTAGGTATTTGTGCATATAAATCTTGTTGTATTTTAGAAACATCTACTTCGTTCTTAGGAAGATTAAAGTGATGGCCCTCTTTAGCATCTTCTATTTCCCATTGGCTACTATACCCGCTACCACAAGTGCGGCACTTCATATTACATAAGTTACTAAAACGTATGTCTAAGTAACGCATTTTAAAATCGTTTAGTGTGCCGTCTTCGTTCGTGTCTCTAAATGCAGCTGGCAAGTAATCACCGTATTCACGCAAAGTTGTTTTTCTAAAACTTTCCATGCTTTGTTCTTGATGATAACAAGTTTTACATGCATTAGGCTTTATATTGTTAAGCATATCTAATCGCATCTTGTTCATTGCTGGACTGTTCATCCAGTCATCGATACCATCTTCTTGTTTACCTACAACATCTTGTGAATTTTCTGTGTTAGCAATACAGCAAGGCAGAATGTGATGGTCGGGTGTTAAGTGTATATGCATCCAAGGTAAGGCGCATAGCGATTCTTTTTTCGCTTTTTCTACATCTATGTGAGTTAAATTAATTCTCTTCTTCATGGGTACTCTTACATAAGTTCCAGAAATCTTCCATCTCTGGGAATGTATCTAGGAATTTAACATTACGTCTTTTGTCATATTCAGTAAACCAATTATAAAAATCTATACGTCCTTCTTTGATCTTTGCATCGTCATACTGTGTGCTTTCGAAGTAATCTCTTACTCTACGAAAACGCTCATACTCTAATTCACTAAACATAGTTCTGTCGTCTTCGACAACATTGTCTCTAATAAAATCTAGGATGTCATCAAAGTATGGCAAGAATTCTTCTTTAGGGAGTATGTGCATGTCATATTGAATTGGTTCTTTAAGATACGGTGTATCAAATCTAATCTTACGCACATCTTCTGATGTACCTAAGTTATTTGGTATAATATCCTCATAGGTCTTTCTCCACTCTAATATCTTTTCTAAGAAAGACTTAAAGGAAGTAACACTAAGGATATTAAATGTTACCATGTGTGTTATGTGACTTTGTACTCCACGTAGATATATGTCCTGGTTCTTTTCCCAAGTCTCTATGTCTAGTCCTG
>Ga0114995_10003446_pt1 | contig 10731 bp, 7 predicted proteins | sample ArcticOcean_MG_C_11_FD_87038 | JGI IMG/M metagenome (GOLD analysis project Ga0114995, IMG submission 87038) | Marine microbial communities from western Arctic Ocean - ArcticOcean_MG_CB2_154 | ecosystem: Environmental > Aquatic > Marine > Oceanic | place: Arctic Ocean: Canada Basin | collected... | reverse complement strand
GTTGGCGTGGCTATGAATAAAGGTGGAATGACTAAGAAGCCTATCTACGCTGCAGAAGGTACGTTTGTGCAACAGCAAGCTGAGCGTGATGCTAACCTTATTGCACAGACCATGCAGCCTATGCAGGCTAACGTTCAGTACATGCAACCACAAGCTGCAGACTTTGTACCTGTAGATGCAGGACAGACTGTACCTATTGCTCCCTTTGCAGAGGCAGCTACAGCAGGTACTGTACAGCAAGCCAACCAGCAAGTAACACCCTCAGTACAGACTGCAGCATTTACGCCAGCCTATACAGGAATACAGGCAGAGACAGCTGGTATGACTGCTGCTCAAGGCACAGTATCTACTCAAGCTCAGACCACAGCACAGCAACAGCTTACATCCGGTGTCACTGGTATGACTGCTGCTCAGGGTACAGCCACTATGGTTAATGCCCCTGCTGCACGTGAGATACAGGCTGGTGAGATTATCTCTGGTGTTGCTGACGCTGAGAAGGCTGCTACATTCAATGAGCAAATCCAAGCAGCTTCTGCATTGCCTTCTACACAAGCTACTGTAGCGGGACAACTAGAAGGTCTAATGCAACAGTTTGAGGGTGGTAATACACCTGCATGGGCTGCTGGTTCCATGAGAGCAGCTACAGCTACGTTAGCTGCCAGAGGTCTTGGTGCTTCTAGCATGGCAGGGCAAGCTATCATTCAAGCTTCAATGGAAGCTGCACTACCTATTGCTCAGATGGACGCACAAGTACAGGCACAGTTTGAGGGTCAGAACTTATCTAACCGTCAAGCACGTGCTATGCTGTCTGCACAACAACGTGCTCAGTTCCTTGGCATGGAGTTTGACCAAGCCTTCCAAGCACGTGTACAAAACTCAGCACGTGTCGGTGACATAGCTAACATGAACTTCACTGCAGAGCAGAACATTGCTCTTGAGAACTCTCGTTCCGCTAACACTATGAACCTTAACAATCTGTCTAACCGTCAAGCTATGGTGATGGCAGAAGCTGCAGCCTTGTCTAACTTGGATATGGCTAACCTAAACAACCGTCAGCAAACAGCTGTACAGAATGCACAGAACTTTATGCAGATGGACATGACTAACTTGTCTAATGAGCAGCAAACGACTATGTTTAAGGCACAGCAAAACATTCAAGCTTTGTTCACAGATCAAGCTGCTGAGAATGCTGCAGCACAGTTCAATGCTTCTAGTGAGAACCAGACTAATCAGTTCTTTGCTAACTTAGCTAGTCAAACAGGTCAGTTCAATGCTTCTCAGCAGAACGCTATGGATCAGTTTAACGTCAACTCAGTCAATGCTCTGCGTGAGTTTAACTCTGAGATCCAGCAACAGCGTGACTTGTTCAATGCACAGAATGGTCTTGTGATAGCACAGTCTAATGCTCAGTGGCGTCAGAACTTAACTACACTTAACACAGCCGCTCAGAATGAGTCTAACATGGACTTCGCTAAAACAATGGCAGGCTTTACTGCACGTAACTTAGATTCGTACTGGCAGACAGAGCGAGACATTATGAGCTTTGCCTTCCAGACAGAGAACAATAATGCTGATCGTGCAACAAGTATTGCTCTACAGAACCTTAAGAATGAGGCAGGGGCTGATGAAGCTGCAGCATCAAAAAGCTCTATCTTCTCTAAGCTTGCTGGTACATTCGTTGATAAGGTTATCTTTGGATAATAATATAGGTATAATGACATGACTGATTTTAATTTTGATCCCAACACTATGACTAGAGCTTATGCTCAGCGTAAAGCTTTAACTGAAGAAGAAAACGTTAGACCTAAAGCTAGACCTAAAGGTATTGCATCTAAGCCTGATGATGGCAATACTGACACTTCAAGTGATGAGCCTAATTTCTATGACAAGATGTTAGACCAACTATTAGGCTATTTCTCTAATGAAGATGAAGCTGATAAAGTATTATCTGATAAAACTCCAGATAGGCAAGATACACAGACCAGTTACGAAGATATGTTTGGAGGTTTATCACAGGAAACTCTTGATGCTGTTGAACAAGCAAAACAGAAAAGAATGGGTCCAGCAGATAGAGGTGACGTAGATGTAGTTGAAAAAGAAGTAATTACAGAAGAAGCAAAACCAAAGCCGTTAGTGGACCCAAAAGATATAGCGCCTGACTTACAGATCATGGACCCTGAAGGTATAGAGGATATGCCGCCTTTACCAAAACCTGCTACTGATGATGGAGGTCTTATGTCTAGAGATACTTCTTCAGAGGAGGGTGAGACTACTACTGATGCAGGGCTTATGTCTGACCCGCGTAAGCTAGGTGGTGCTGAAGGTTATGGTAATCCCGTAGGTGACCTTAGTATATTCTCTACCTCTGTAGACAACTTATATACAGAGTTTAAAGGGAATTTAGAGGGAGATGAGTCACATTTAGGTGGTGCAGATTACAAGCAGATAGGTATAACTTTACCTCTAGGTATTGTAGCTACTTCAGGGTTAAAATATACACACAATGGCACAACAATAGACCTACCTAAAAAGTTATCTAATAGGTGGCCTGTGCTAAAAGCTGCAGGAGTAACAACTGATAACTTTGACCCTGCAAATGTGGTAACAACAGACGCTGTTAAGGATGGTATAAAGAGATCAGACTATGGCTCTGATGAGACATGGACTAAGGCAATAGTTAAGAGTTTTGAGACTAGTGCAATAGATGAAATGAAAGCAGAAGGTGTAGATACAGATAAATTAGATGATAGTGTAATAGAAGGTATCACATCACTTGCTTGGAACGCTAGAGGCCATAAATGGTCTGATATAGAAGCAGGGTATCAGGAGTTAGAGAAAACAAACCCAGATATGACTAAGCTTCAAAGCGGTATGCTCCAAGTATTTACATCTAATAAGATTGTAATACGAGGTCTGGCTGATAGAAGAGCTAAAGACTACAATAAGGTAGCTGAAGGGTTAAATCAACCTACCATTACAAAATATACACCTAAGAAGCTTACTAATGGTAATGCAGGTATAGATTATAAGCTTTCAGATGGAACAACAATAACACGAGATACGGGCAGAGACTACGCTACAGAAGCTAGCAAAGCAAGCTTTAAAGACTTCTTAGACATAGAAATATCAATCTAATGTTTGGCCTTCCCCTAGAACTTATCACTATGCTCTTCTCCACCGTGCTAGGCGCAGTCATGTCTATCTGGGGGCAGAACACTAAGAACAAAGCTAAGCAGCAAGAGATGATGATCAGTGGTATGCAGCAAGCCAGAGAGCATGGCAAGTCTGACACACACTTTGCATGGACACGTAGACTCATAGCATTATCTTCAATATTTGCTATTATAGTCTTGCCAAAGCTAGTTGCTGTATGGTATCCTGAAGTAAGCGTTATTGTAGGGTACACTGAAATACATGGTGGCTTATTCAACTGGCTCTTTGGTGGTGATGGCACAGTACATTGGCAGTCTGCACGTGGCTTCGTAATAACACCCCTAGACACACACATCGTATCAGCTATCGTAGGTCTCTACTTTGGCGCTGGTTTCACTAAGTAAGGTATATATAAAATGGCATCTCTATTAGAAGCACCCACCCCTGGACAGTCTTTAACTGACTTGCCTAACAACTGGCCTTGGGAAAACCCTCCTGAAATGGTAGACTTTGAAGAGGCAACAAAGTATTACATTGATAAGTTAGCTGATGATGAAGTAATGGATGACCTATCTGTTATTCTAGGTAACGACATGCCTCTTGCACCACTGGTTAAGACATTACTTACTTCTGGGGTTATGAACGGTTTGCACTCTATTGATGTTAGCATGGTCATTGCACCAGTTATTCACTCCTTTATTAAAGCAGCTATGTCAAACTATGACATTGTGGTACGTGATGATATTACTAATCCTGAGCAAGACATTAAAGAGAATGAGAGAAAACGCCTACAAGCTTCCATTGAGTTAGCTTTTATTGATGCAGATAAGAAGGGCGCTGGGCAGGAAGATCCAGGGGTAGCACTCCTTCAGGGCCTACAGGAAGCCTTGAGTAGTACAGGCACAGAAGCTCCTGTTGATGACGTTGAAGAAGATATGAGCATGGAAGTAAGCGCACCTGCTGAACCTATGGGCCTTATGGCGAAGGGAGTTTAAGTTATGGGTTTTGATGTACAGGCATTTGCTACAGGCTTTCTAGAGTCTAGGGTGAAAGACATTGAGAAGAAGGGCGATGAAGCCCGTGCATTTGAAGAGAGCCAGCGTACACTTGCTGATCGTAATACCCAGACTTTATCTAAGCGTAATGCTGTAGTCCAACAGGTTGTAGGCTTATCTAATATGCTACGTGATAATGGTGCATCTGAGCGTGTTATCCAAGCTGCTATAGCTGCAGGACCACAGGAAATAACAACCTTAGCTAATAAGGTAACGGAAGCTAGAAAAGCTGCAGGTGGTGGTAAGCTTGGTGCATCAGACATTGAAGCACTAGTTAATATACCAGAGGGTTTCTCTGTGATGGACACAGACACCACTAATCTTATCAGGAAGACCTACGGGCTAGGCTATGAAGGCAAGGGCGTTACAAAAGATATGCCTGAGCGTAGCTTCATGGATCGTCTTAGGGGTGACAAGCAGATGGACATGGCTCGTGCAAGGCTTGACAGAGAAGTTATAAAAGATGGTTATACTGCCTATGATGTTAATCAAATGTCTGCACAGCAAGATTATGAGAGCCTTGTGCCTGGTACGTTTATTACATTCAATGACATTAAAGTGTTTAGACCTTCTGAGGATATGGATGGGTTTACACGCACTATAAATGCCTTGACCAAAGCAGTAGAAGACACAGCTGCGTACTCCACTTTAGAAGAAGATATTGCAGAGTATAAAAATCAATCCTCAATCAATGAAACAGATCAAGGTATTAGGGAAGCTGCCAAGGTTAAATTAGCTAAAGCACGAGCTGAGATGGATGAACTTTATCTTTCTACGGTAGGTACTACTATTCAAGATATGGTAGATACGTATGGTGAATCCTTCTTAGACGGTGCTGGGGGTTATCTGAAAAGCTTCCTTAGTGACTCCTACGTAGACAGCTTAGCTCTTGGTACTACTGAGACTGCTGAACCTGAAGAAGATGACCTAGAGGCTGCTTTCCCAGATGCTACGACTTCAACACCAAGAACAACAGATCCAGCAGACGCAACATCTACAGGTTTCACTACCCCAGAGGTTGAGGTTTCGCTACTACCAGATGCAAATATGGATGAGTTAAGTGCTGCTAGACCTAAAGTCCGTCCTCAACCTGAAGGTGAACCTGAAGTAACCTCTGAAGTAACCCCTGAAGGTGAACCTGAAGTTGCGACAATAAGCGAACAAGATGCAGATCCTCTTGAAATTACACAGTACGCCCCAAAACTAGCTAATGCTGCAGATAGCGCTCTTGGACTTAGTGCTGCAGCAGAAACAGCACAGCTTAATATAGATAACCAAAAGACTATGGCACAGGCAATGGCTACTGTTACTCGTGAGGAATGGGATGAAATGTCTCGTGCTGAACGTAAAGAGAAGGGCTTACCTGTACGTAGACTAGATATAGCGTATGCTGGTAAGGATAACTTCAAGAAGATAGAGAAAGAACGTGTTGAGTCTATCAGAGAGAGGGCTGCTAAAAAGTTTGGCATAAAGCCTGCTGTCTTTGATGACGCTTTGGATAGTGGTATACTAACAGAGCTAGACCTTCAGATATTTGTAGATCATGGCGATGATATTCTAGACTTCATCAAGGATAACTTGTACAGCACTGAGCCTGAAGGTATCATAGAAGCTATGTCAGATTGGGCAGAAGAGAATGAAAAGACGTTACCTATGGATAAGTCTTTCTTAGTTAAAACATTTGGTACTGCCTTAGAGGGATAAACCATGTCAGAATATAATTTTAAATACACGTTAGACACTGGACCTACTGAAGCAGAACAGAAAACTGCAGAGGTAGAAGAAGCTAGTGTAGAAGATGAGGATGTAGTAGGTGGAGGTAAACTAAAGAAGAAAGACCTCCTAGAGTACGAGAACCTCAATAAGATTCGCAGCTATATGATTGCACGTAAAGGTGTAGACTACAAAGACAAAGAAGGTGACGCTGTAGTTGAAGACTTTGTAGATCACATGCGTTTCTTTAATACTAATATCGTATCTACGGGTGGTGAGGTACGCTTTATCTCTAAGGCAGATGACAAGCAAAAGGCTTTAGCTAAAGATGCATATGATCTGTATGATGACTTAGGTAACGTGTTTGTTAATGATGGCTTCTTTGGTGCAGTAGATGGCGTAAAGGATTATATCCTTGCTGCTGCTTCTGATCCAACGAACTACCTTGGTCTTATGACAGGTGGACTAGGTAAGGCTGCAGCATATGGTGCTACTCAAGGTGGTAAGGCATTCATCAAGCAGGTAGCTAAAGAGGCTGGTGAACGTGCAGTACGTGAAGGCTTAGACACTGCTGCACAGAAGAAAGCAGTTGATACAGCTGTATCTCGTGCTACTACTCGCCTTGTTGAGAAGGGCGTTAAAGGCCCTACAGCTGATCGTGTTATTAAGAACGTAGCAACTAAAGAGAAAGAGATATTCCTAGCGGGTGCTCGTGAAGGTGCAGAACGCGCAGCAGTAGAGGGTGTTGAGAAGAAAGCCCAGCGCTATAGTTTGTATGGTACGGCTGCTTTAGATGGCACGTTTGCTATGCTTAACGATTACCAGATACAGAACGTCATGCTAGATGTTGGTTCACAAGAAGAGTACAGCAGCTTACAGACCACCTTCAGCTTCGGCTTAGGGGCAGTGGGTGCAGGTGCTCAACTACTTGGACGTACAGGTAAAGGTAAGAGTGGCTTAGGTGACACAGCAGGTCAGCTAGAGCGTGGCGCTATGCGTCAAGAGATTGATGCTGAGATAGCTGCAGCATTACCTCCTAAAGAAGTAAAGCGTAGTGTAGAGGCTATCAATAAAGCTTTTGATTCATGGGAGACTAAGTGGAAAAGAGGCTCTGCTTCTTATGACCCAGAAGTAACACCCACAAACTTAGTACACGACATTATGTTAGGTGAAAATGGTAAGGGTGGTCTAGCTAAGATATTCAAAGATAACAACATGCAGCTGGGCCGTAACTCTACTGTGTCTGATGTTATGACTAATCTTGTACGTCAGATACCTGAAGATGAACTAGCTACTATTAACACTAAGCTGCAAGGCGCTATTGGTGTTAGCTTAGGTGACTACGGCACTGCTAAGATAACTCTAGGTGACTTGTTAGCTAAAGATATTCGTAGCTCTGCACAGATGCTTAACATCATGTCGCAAACACGTAAGACTATTGATGGTGGTCTTGCTCATGGCACGGCTATGATTGATAGCATCACGGGCCGTACTGACATCAAGAAAGCTATAGCAGAAGAGGAAGCTAAGGCAGGACGTGCTAAGCTAGGCCAGTATGGTCAGTCTGTATGGCGTAGGTTACTTGTATCTTCACCTGCTACTACAGCAGTCAACGTTATGGGTTTTGGTCAGTATGCTGCAGGACAGGCTCTTTCTGATATGTTTAGCTCTACTAGCTTGATGACTGCATCCTTGTTTCATGGTAACTCAGCTAAGGGTAAAGAACTTCGCCGTATAGCTGGTGTGTATAAAACTATGCAAGGCCAGCGGATGAAGAACCTGATGGACCCCTTCACTACTCATGATGCATATATGAGTTTCTTAGAGCAGCACAAAGATATATCTAAGACACTGTTTGAAAGTTTCTCTGGTGGTGTTGAGCGTAGCTCTAAACGCTTTGGTATTGATGAAGATGCTAAGTGGTTTAAGCGTACTGAAAAAGTCACAGAGGCTATGAACCGTTTGACGGGTGTTAAGATACAAGACACCTTTACTAAGTCTCAAATGTTTATGACTGAACTAGATAAGCACCTACGTATAAATAAAAATAAGAGCCTGCAGGATGTACTAGCTGATGGTACACTGAATGACATTGACGATGGTGTTCTTAGTCTTGCTTTAGATACAACACTTAAGTCTGTATACTCTAAAAACTATACAGGTCAAGATCAACTTCTAGGTCAAATGGCTAAGGGTGTTGAAAGCATTTCTAACATGCCTTTGATCGGTACTATTCTACCCTTTGGGCGTTTCTTTAATAACGTAATTGCTACAACGTACCAGCACTCTCCTCTCGCAATGGTGGAGTCTGCGACTAGGATTGCTAGTTCTCAGCTTAAGCAGACGGGTACAAAGATTAGTGACATAGAAGCTTTCTCACGTGCCACAGTAGGTACTACTGCTCTTGTTATGGCTATGCAGTTTGATGAGGAACGTCAAGATAAGAACTTAGGCGTATACGATATGGATATAGGTGGTGGCACTATTATAGATGCTAAGAACACCTTTCCCTTCTCGCTGTGGCTTGTAGCAGGACGTGTAGGTAATCTTATGCGTAAGGGTGAGACTGTAAATAAAGAGCTTATCACAGAGCTTACATCTCAACTTGCTGTTGGTCAGCTTGCTAGTGATGCACAGTTTGGTAATGACCTAACTAACATCGTTGATACTATTCTTAATCAAGAAGAAGGTGGACGTAAACTAGCTCTCAAGGGACTAGCTAAGGCAGGCGGTAACTTCATGGCTGGTTTCACACGCCCTCTTGATGCAGTTAATAAGCTTACTGGTTTCATCACAGAGACAGACACAGCAAAGGATGCACGTCAGGCTAAGACTGCTGGTGCAGTGTTTACTCAAAGCTCTACGAAGTACTTTGACAATATCATTGAAGCCTTCATTGGTGAGGTAGACACACTTACAGGGGAGCAACTCAATGTAGCCTCACGTAAGGGTGAGATATATGATGCTAACCCACTGGCTCGTATCTTTGGTATCACTGTTAAGCGAGGAAGAAACTCTACTGAGAAAGCCTACTCTATGGCTAACATGGCTGAGTGGACTGCTAGTGAGCGTAGCCAGATGGCAGAGTACGACAAGGTGTTTAACTCTTACCTAGCCCCTGTGTTAGAAAGGTCTACAGATAAGCTGTTGCGTGACAGGCGGTTCATTGAGGGGGATTCTGATCAGCGTAAAGATATGTTACGCAAGACTTTAACTGAAGCTAAGTCTGAAATACGTGAGTATACTAATGAGTATGCCCCAGGAAAAACACAGCTACTAGCTATGCGTAGAAAAGCTAACATGGTAGGTAGTAAGGAGCTAAGAACTAAGGCTCTTCGTGCCATGAAAACTAGGTACAACTTTGAGGGGGCTGTTTCAGAGATGACATACAAGGAGTTGAAGTTCTTTATGGACTACGTTGATACTCTAGAAGACTATCTTAAGCAGTAAGACAAGAGGGGCCGCACTAAGCAGCCCCTTTTTGTTTTTATAGACCTTCTTAGATAGCTCTCTCTGACTCAAACGTGTATAAGCTCTTTATGATAGTACTCTTTGTATCTTCACAGACAGAGGCATTCTTTCTTAGGTTTTCCTCTGCAGGAATGACCTGTAAGTTACCACTCCAGTGTGGCCCACCATCATTGAGAGGCCACATATGATCTACATGGTGTTGTACTCCTGTAGCTTGGGTTAGTATGCTACTTAGTTTGTATGTCTGAAGTATACGTTGTTTCTCCTGAGAGCAGTCACGCAGGTGTACTGGTACTTGCTTACGTTTTAAGGCTCTTCGTTTTGCTCCAGCAGCGTCCACAGAAGCTTTGTTGTTTCTATAATAAGACTTTTGATAGTCTGCCCAGTGCTCTTTGTTTTCTTCTTGCCAAGACTTACTTTTGGAGAGTCTTTCATTTCTATTATCAGCGTAATAGGTCTTACTGTACTCTTTTATAAGATCCTTATTATCCTCTCGCCAAGTTTTATGAAGGGCTTTCTTTCTTGCATCTTCAGCTTCATAGGAGTCTATGAGAGATTGACGGTAGGCTAGTCTTTCTGCTTTGTTCTTAAAGGTCATCACAAGCCTTCCTTCATAAACACCTTGACCCACTCAGCACAGATACCACTACGTACAATGTCATCAATACCAAACTCAACTACTGGTGCATCTAACATGTACTTCTTAGAGAGATGAATGATCTTAGCTAAACCAGACGTACCCTTTAAGTCAGACTGCTGTATATCACCGTTGAGTACAATAGTACTACCTTCACCAACACGGGTGAGTAGCATCTTGATCTCTGGTATATCAATGTTCTGTGCTTCATCTACGATAATGAATGCATCATCAAAGCTACGCCCACGCATGAGCGCCAGTGTAGCTACTTCGATGTTACCCGCCTTCAGTCCTGTATCTACAGCACCACGCCCTAGATGTTTCACCAGTACGTCTAACACAGGTAACGCCCAAGGCTGAGCTTTCTCTTCAAGTGTACCTGGCAGGAACCCAATGTCTTTACCTACAGCTACATGGGGCCTAGTGATAACAATCTTGTCTATCTCTTTTAGGATGTACAAGTCTGCAGCACAGGTAGCAGTAACGTAGGTCTTACCAGTACCAGCAGGGCCAAGGATCAACACCTGTTTGCTGCTGGCTATGGCATTGATTAGTTTGGCTTGGTTGTCTGTCTTAGGTACAATGCCAGAGGTAGGCTTAGAAGAGGCTCCCTTGTAAGTTGTCTTCCTTCGGGATCGGGTTGGCTTCTTTGGTGGCTCTAGTGTATCCGTATTCATTTAAGTTATCCAGTATTGTTATTGC
>Ga0114995_10003435_pt1 | contig 10752 bp, 10 predicted proteins | sample ArcticOcean_MG_C_11_FD_87038 | JGI IMG/M metagenome (GOLD analysis project Ga0114995, IMG submission 87038) | Marine microbial communities from western Arctic Ocean - ArcticOcean_MG_CB2_154 | ecosystem: Environmental > Aquatic > Marine > Oceanic | place: Arctic Ocean: Canada Basin | collected... | reverse complement strand
TCAACCATTTTATAATTTTTTACTTTACCCTTACGAATACGGATGGATGGCTGTTCAATTTTTTTTTTTTCTTTCTGGTTTTGTATTTTATTTAACTTATTTGGATAAAATCAATGTCACAGAAATAAATTTTAAGAAATTCTTTATCTTGAGATTTTCGAGACTATATCCTTTGCACCTTTTTACGTTATTATTAGTTGTAGTAATTTTTTTAGTCCAAGGGGAGCATATTCTTTTGCAAAATATTGACATCTGGCACCTGTTTTTAAATTTTTTTCTCATTCAAAATTGGGGCATGGAAAATGGTCCATCATTTAATGAGCCCTCATGGTCAATATCAATTGAAATTATGATGTATTTAATTTTTTATTTCGTTGCAAAAACTAAGAAGTTTATTTGGTATGCAACACCACTTCTTATTATCGTATCTTCTTTGGTTTTTTTTGAAAAAAAATTAATAGGCTATGGCGGTTTTTGTTTTTTTTTAGGCGGTCTTGTTTTTTTAATTTATGAAAAAATAAAAAAAATAAATGATTATAATAAGCTTAAATTTTTTATTTTCTCTATTTTTTTTTTAATAACTATGTTTTTTCTAATAGTTTTAAAATACATACAATTATCATCTACTGAGATAAAAATAATAATAATAGTTTTTTTATTTCCGTCGATATTAACAACATCCATAATGTACAAAATAAAAAGTAAAAAAATCTCAAATTTTTTCAATTTTTTGGGAAATATTAGCTATTCTACTTATTTGTTACACTTTCCACTGCAAATATTAATTTTAACTTTTTTAAAACATCAAAGTATTCGATTTGACTTTAATAATCAGTTCTTTTTTCTACTTTATATGTTTTTTATTATCTTCTCTTCTACTGCATCTTATGTTTTTTTTGAAAATAAAATAAAAATTTATATAAGAAAAAAATTTAAAAATTGTTAGCTTTCTTTTTAAGAATTTTTGTTAAAAAATAATAGGACATAATATAAAAAACAACACAAAAAAAAATTATTATTATTAAATATTTTGTCAAATTAAAATAATAGCTGCTCAGTATAAATACAGGTAAATTAAATAATAAAATTATAAATCCCGCTAGATTGCTTCTTGCAATTTTTGATTTTTGCGATTCTAACATTCTATATATCAAATGATGTAGGTGCATATTGTCAGATTCTTGTGGGCTGATTTTGATTAATTTTTTTCTTGCAATAGAAAACAAGTTCTCAAAACAAGGATACCACAACAGGGAAATGATGTAATAAGGGGAAACTATAGAATTTTCTGTGTCAAATTTAATTAAAATTATTCCAACGATAAAAGACAAAAAGTAGATTCCACCATCGCCTAAAAAAACTTTATTAAACCCATTAAAAAAAATTAATACAGTTAATAAAGCAGATAGTATTATAACGAGTTCCTGATTTAATAGCAGGCTATAGTTACTTGATAAAAAAATTAAACTGATTAATATTGACAGATAGTACCCAGCAGATAATAAATTTACACCATCTATAAAATTTGAACCATTGATCAGAACAATCAAGCAAAAAGCAGTAAAAATATAAGAAATTATATGGCTGCCAAGAAGTGTATTTACGTATTCAACGCGCACCTCACTTATATTTAAATTAAAATACACAAGAAATAATAAGCAAATGACCGCTTGGAGTAAAAGTCTTAATGAAGGGTAAAAATTTTTATATATATCTGATAAGTACCCGACTATTAAAATTGACCCAAAATAAAATATTTCTGAAAAATTATAAATATAGGTTTGGCTTAATACATAGCCAAAAAGCAAATACACACCACCGGTTATTGGAGTAGGCTTTGTTTGTAATACAAATTTTTTATGATTTGAATTATTAACACAATCTACAAAAATATTATGTTTCAAACAAAAATAATTTAAAAAAACAAGTATAATGGTAAGAAAAATTAAATTCTGACTAATTGTCATAATTTTTATTAATAGTTTTAATTAAATAAAAAAAAGAAAGTCTTAAAACCATAAGTGTAGATTTGATCATGGAAAACTTCTCATAGAAATAATAGACCTTAAAGGCATCTGAAATTTTCTGAAAAGTAGAGCTGGATAGTGAATTATCCAAATTTCTCCATTCTGTGTAAGACTTGTCGAGACCATAAAAATTATCTTTTTTTGAAAGTTTTAGCCAAAGAACATAGTCTTCTTTTGTTTTTAAATTAGAAAATTTGCTACTTTTTAAAAAACTTCTTTTAACTATTACAGTTGATAATCCAATATCACAAGATTTTATGAGATTACCGTAATCTAATTTCGCTGCAGCTTTTCTATAGCCAGTAATTTTTCCTTTCCGGTCTATAATTTTATATGAAGTATGTGAGATATTGATGTTTTTTTTTTGCATAAAGTTAATTTGCTCTTTCAGTTTACCTGAGTGCCAAAGATCATCAGAATCTAGGAATGCAATATAGTCACTCTTTGCTACTTTTAATGCTCTGTTCCTGGACTCCCCCGCCCCTAAATTTTTTTCATTTATTAATATTCTTACATTTTTATGATTTTTAGTAATTTTTTTTAGGTATATTAAGTCTCTTTTGTCATTATCATCATAAACAATTATTAAATCTTTGGCCTTAAATTTTTGATTAGCAAATGATTTAAAAGAACTCGAAACAAACCTTCTTTTTTTATAATAGGGCATTATTGTTGTAACTGTTGATTTCATAATTAAATAAATTATTTTAATACTATGAGCTTATTATTTTAATGTAATTCTGAATAAACTTCTTTGTTAAATTTTCATTTTTTTTATATAGGAATTTGTAATTTTGTTTTTTTTTTCTTTTTTTAGATAAGGTCACCAAAATTTTGGAAAGCTGCTGGTAATTTTCAGGATTAAAAAAATAAGCTTTTTCTTTAAACTCTCTGTGTGGTCCAATGTCTGACAGGATTGCAGGCCTACCAAGAGAAATTGCCTTCGCTCCACTATTTCCCCATCCCTCAAATTTCGAGGGATTTATGACACCCAAAGAAATATTGATTAATGAAAAAAAATCATTTTCTGGAACTACTCCTAGAAATTTATAATCTAATTCCAATTTATTTTTTTTTACAAATTCTAGCAAAGTGTTAAAATGCTTTGGGTTTCTATGATCTTCTTTTTTGCCAGTTGAGATTACTTGAAAAGTTCTAGATCTAATCATTTTAAGGGCTTTTAAAACTAATATATGATTTTTGTGAGCCCAGTACTGGTTGGGCAATAGATAGAAATCTTTTTTTATCTTGTATTTCTTTTTTATGTAATTCTCTGAGCGTATACTGGAGGAATTAATTATGGGATTTGTGTGAAATAAAATTTTTGCTTTATTGTAGGATTTTAAAGATATTTTCCTCAAATTTTTAGCTGTACTTTTGCTACTAACAATAATTGCTTCCGAATGCATAGTTGCTAAATATAAATTCAATTTTCTTAATATAATTTTTTTTTTATTAAAAAAATTTGGGTAAAAATATTCTTGAAAATCTGGAAACCAGGGATAGCTTTTTGCGAAACTGTTTTTTCCTACAAAAAATGAATGTGAAATTATTTTGATATTATTTTTTTTTAAGAATGCTTCATACAAGAAGCTTTTACCAAAAAAAATTATTAATAACTTATTAAAAATTCTTAAATACTTACTGGAACTTGAAAAATAATTACAAACTATAAAATTAAATTTTGCTAGCTCTTTATTGCTACGAGACCGTTCATATGTATCAAAAATAATAATTGGGCTGAATTTTTTTTTGGCGAACTTGTTTAATGAATTAATTAAATGCAAATAATAATTATAACCACCTAACCAATCATTTTTTGAAAAATTAATTACAAAGCCAATCTTCATGCAGAAAGATATATCAAAAACATTAAAGAATTGTCAGATTATATTTTTTTTGGTTTTTTTTTAAAAATTTCGCAGGGTTTCCCACTACGATATTTCCCGGGGCAACATCTTTAGTAACTACAGAACCGGCTCCAACGATACATCCCTTTCCCAACTTAATATCAGGAAGTATGGTAGCATTTGCTCCAATTGAAGCGTAATCATTAACAGTTACTCTTCCGGCAATATAAGCTGCACCCATAATATGTACGCCATGTCCAATTTTGCATTCGTGGTCAATTACAGAGTTAACATTCAAATAACAATTGTTTCCAATATTTACATGCTTATGGACAAAGCTATTAGGCATCGCCAGGAGGCCATGACCATAAGAAACTGATTTGTCAATAAATGCACGACTACTAACAATAGAAATGGGATTCAGTTTTTTGTTAATAAAAAATTTTGAAATATAATCTCTTAAAAAACCATCCATCATTCCAATGCATACAAAAAAATCATGACTATCTTTAATAAATTTTTTGAGGTCTTTTTTATCATTAGAAAAAACACCATTTGTTTTAAAATGTGGTTTATTTAGATACTCATCATAAATAAATGATGGTTTGGTTTTTTTTTCTTTAAGCATTTCAGAAACAATTAATGCGGTTGACTTGCCACCGTATAATAGAATTTTTTTTTTCATTTTATTTTTTTGGCTGGATATTGAATGCTCTTCTAAAGTAATTTTTTAAAGAAAATTCTGTATTAAAAACAATTTTAGGTTGATTAAGAATTTTATTTGTTTTTTTTATTAATTTTGCCATACCTGAGTTATCAAAACAAAATTCCAGTCTTAGATTTTTTAAATTATTAAAATATATTTCTAATATTTTAGAAAAAGTTTTTCTATTGATCATTTCATTCCAAGAATTGGTTCGATAGCTATTTTTAATGTAGGGGATCCAAGATATATCATCTATATATATTGCTCCATCTTTCTTTAAAAACTTATAGTAAAAGTATAAAATTTTTGCAATGTGATTTGGCTCATGATAGCTGTCGATAAAAATTACATCTAATTTTTTTTTTATATGTTTTTTTACAAAATTGAAATTGTCATCTCTGCTTTTTAAAAAAATCCAGTTTTTATTTTTAAATAAATTTGAACAATCGTCTATATCTACAGATATTAGAGAACCTTGGTTTTTGTTGCAGATATCTAAAAACATACTTGTTGAATAACCATCCCTAACTCCAAACTCAAGTATATTAATATTTTTTAAACTGGAAATATTTTTGTAGATAAAATTATAATGAGAGAAAGATAGTGCAATTTTTAATTTATTTTTCCTAAGATTCATAAAATAATTTTTTGTATTGTAATAAAAACAATAGTTATCGAAATTTAGATAATAGTAAATCAATTAATATCATAAAAAACATTGGTTAATTTAGAATTTTTTCCAACTCTTTGCCATGTGAAAATAAAGTAAAGGGCTTGCATGCCCTGAGAGCGTTGAGTTTATAAAATTTTTTTTGGTGTTTGTTTAAACTTTTAAAAAGTTGAATTTTGTTAATAAAATCATCGATATTATTTTTTTCAAATAATAGACCGGCGTTATTATTTTGAATTATTTCTTCTGGACCATTTTTGCAGTTACTTGTAATTACAAAACAGCGCATAAAAGAAGATTCTAGAAGCACGAACCCTGGGTCTTCCCATAAGGAAGGCATAAAAAAACATTTAGCATTTTTCAAAAGGGGGAATATATTCTCTTGATAGTCCAGTATCTTAATTTTATCCTCCAAAGACCGTAAAATAATTTCCCTGTTTAGCATTTCCTTCTCCTCTCCATTTCCAATAATAATTAAATTTAAATTTGGCAATTCTTTTAGTAAGCGCTTGTAAGAACTAATCAAAAAGATAAAATTTTTTTGCTTTGTAAGTCTACCAATAGCTATTGCGTAATTTTTGAAAAGATAATTGTGTGAAATATTTTTTTTTTTTATAAAATCGTTAACAATGATTACCGGATCGTACAATACTTTCAGCTTGTATTTTGGAACAATATTTAATTTTTTTAAATAGTTATAGGTTCCAAACGTAGGGCATGTAACTAAATAAACATTTTTAAGAACTAATTTCCAAAAAAAAATTCTTAACTTACCCATTTCTGGGTATCCAGATATTCGCAAAATACATTTGGTATGAAAATTAAATAAAAAAAAAAGAATTAGTGGCAATGAAGTTATTAAATGTATTAAAATATAATCTGGCTTGTGATCTTTAATAACTTTTTTCAGGGGGAAAAAACTAAGTATAAAAATTATAAGAAAAGAAATTCTACTAAAAATTTTTCCGTATTTTGGTAAGTATTTTGCATAGCTAACCTTAGATAATTTAATTAAATTAATGTTTTTTTTTAAAATATCTTCATTCTTTTCTCGAAATTCACCTCCTGCTTCAATAATGGATACATTGTATTTATCAGAAAATTTCTTAAGTGAAAAAGCTGAGTTTATTACGGCTTTAACTGTAGCAATTTCTGTTAAGAAGGGAGACCAATAGTATATAGTTTTTTTTTTCAATATAAGTTAATTACTATCTTTAAATTCAATGCACAATAAAAAAAAATTACTTATATTTATTCCTTCTATTGAGGATGGTGGAGTTGAAAAAAATTTATATATAATTTCTAATTACTTAGCTAATCATATAAAAAAAATTAATATAATAACTTTCAATAGAAATAAAAGAAAAAAATTCAATAATAATGTCAATTTTATTTACCCTCATTTGTATACTAAAAAAAATTACGGTAGGCCCTTTAAGTATATTTTTTGTTTGGCTTTATTGGTTAAAGAAATATTAGTTAACAAAAGAAATTGCGTAGTCTTTTCATGGCAAGCAAATATCTACGCTATTATTGTTTGTTTTTTTTTTCGAATAAAAATTATCTCTAGATCTAACTCATCTCCATCAGGTTGGTCTAAAAATATTTTTAAAAATTTTATTTTTAATTTTTTTCTAAAGAAAGCTAATACTTTAATTGTTAATAGCCTAGTATTTAAAAGAGAAATGGATAAAAAATTTAACGTAAACAGCAAGCTAATATTAAATCCTTTTGATTTCGCATTTATTAAAAAAAAATCAAATGAAAAGCTTAACAATTCTCTTTTCAAAAATAAAAAGTTAAAAATTATTAACATAGGAAGATTCACAGATCAAAAAGATCAAATATCATTAATAAAAGCAGCACAATTAGCCCTAAAAAAAATTGATCTAAAACTTTTTATAATTGGAAAAGGAGTGCTCGAAGAAAATATGAGAAAATATATAAAGAATAATAATTTATCCAAACACATTCATATTATTGGCTATAAAGAAAACCCATTTAAATATATTAAAAAAGCAGATATATTCGTTTTGACATCAAAATTTGAAGGCTCTCCAAATGTGCTTGTTGAGAGTCAAATACTAAAAAAATACATAATATCAACTGACTGCCCGACTGGACCACGCGAAATCTTACAAAATGGAAATTTGGGTAGTTTAGTAAAAATGGGTGATTACAAGTCTATATCTAAAATCTTAATCAATTTTAACAAAAAAAATAATTTTAATAAAATTAATATGGCATATAATTTTGCAAAAAAAAAATACGATCATAATAAAAATTGCTTTTTATACTTAAAAGAAATTAAAAAATACTTATGAGTAAATACTAATGATAAAACAAGATCCTATTATATCTATTATAACTGTTGTTTTAAATGGCGAAAAAACGATTGAAGAAACGATCAATAGTGTTTTAAAGCAAAATTATAATAACCTCCAATATATTATAATAGATGGCGGCTCAACAGATAGGACAATTGAAATAATCAATAAGTACAAAGATAAAATTTATTATTTTAAAAGTGAAAAAGATTTGGGAATATATGATGCTTTCAATAAAGGACTTGCCGTAGCTAGTGGAGATTTAATTGGGATTATAAATTCAGATGACATTTTTACAGAAGAGGCTTTTAAAATTTTAATTAAATATTATTATAAATATCCAGATAAAGATTTTTTCTTTGGCGCGGTACAAAAACACTACGCAATACTGCATGGTTATAAGCCATGGAAAATAAGATTTAGCTGGGGTTTTTACTCAAGTCACAGTTCTGGTTTTTTCATCAAGAAACCTGCAGCTAAAAAAGTTGGTAAATATGATTTAAAATACAAGCACTCATCGGATTATGACTACTTTTATAGAATGATCGTAAAGCACAAACTGAAAGGCATTGGTACTAAAAAAGGAGAATTGTTTGGTATTTTTAGAAGAGGTGGATACTCAAGTAGAGTTTCTTTTGTGGATAGAACCTTGGAAGAAATTCAAATCAGAATTGGGAATGGGCAAAGCAGGTTAATGATAGCTATTATCTTAATATTCAAAATTGTAAAAAATTTTGATAAAATAAAATAATTTTAGTACTTGTAAATTTTATTTGAACGGTACCAGGAAATTGCATTTTTAATTCCACTTTCCATTGAGGTGAATTTTTTAAATCCTGCATACTTTTTAATTAAAGAATTGCTACCATGCGTATCTTTGATGTCTAATTTATTTCTTTTTATATTTTTAATTCTAATCGAACCATAATTCTTTTTTACAAATTTTATAATAGTTTTTATATTGACTGGCTTGTTTGAGCAAACATTAAAGCATTCATGTTTATTATTAACAAAATGTTTTTTTTTCATGATATTAACAATAATTGCAACAGCATCTTTGATGTAAGTAAAATCTCTATTGTGATTACCAGCGTTGTTTAAATAAAAAACGTCTTTATTAAAAAGACTTTTAAACAGCTTAAATAAAAACATATCAGGTCTGCCCCACTCTCCATAAACAGTAAAGAATCTTAAACCAATAATCTTTATATTAAATGTTCTTGAATAAAAATCAGAGATAACTTCATTTAAATATTTTGTTGTCGCATAAATATTAATAGGACTAGATTTAACATGCTCAAATACTGGCAATATTTTTTGCTCTCCGTAAACAGAACTGGACGATGCATAAAATAGACATTTTGGTTTATTTGTAATTGCATCAAGAAGATTTAAATAACCATACAAATTAGTATCGATGTATTTTTTTGGATTTGTATTGGAAAATCTAACACCAGCCTGTGCTGCAAAATGAAATATATAATCAAAATTCTTTTTTTTAAAATATTTTGTGATTTTTATTTTGTCTCCAATATCAACTTTGGAAAAATAGAACTTCTTTTTTCTTTTTAGAAATTTTAAACGAAATTTTTTATACTTAGTTGAATAATAGCTGTCTATATTGTCAATTCCATATACAGAATAGCCCTTGTCTAGTAATTCATTGGCTAAATTAAATCCTATAAAACCAGCAACTCCTGTAATAAGTATTTTCATTTAATATAACGTTCCATCGATAATGTTTTTTAAAATTGCATTAATATTTTTTTTTGGTTTCCAGGATAACAATTTCTTTGCTTTATTGGAATTACCCACGGAGATTTGAACTTCGTTTTTTCTATAAAAGTTTTTATTAATTTTTATAAATTTTCTGTAGTTTAAATGATAATGACCAAAAACTTTCCGCAGAACGTCTCTTAACTTGGAGGCCCTCCCTGTTGCTATGATAAAATCACTTGGATTTTTATGATTAATTATCTTAATCATTGCATCTGAATATTCTGGTGCCCAACCCCAGTCTCTACGGATATCAATATTACCCATCTGCAATTTTTTATTAGTTTTTTTTGTTTTATTGGCAGTTTTAGCAAAGTCTATAATTTTTTTAATAACAAATCCATTTGCCCTTAATGGAGACTCGTGATTAAAAAGAATGGCATTACATGCCCAAATACCGAATTGTTTTCTGTAGGACTTTGCTATTTCCAAGCTTATAATCTTAGATAGCGCATAGAAGCTTCTAGGAAAATAAGGACTATCTTCTTGAAATTTTTTATAAACTGATGACCCTCCAAAAATTTCTCCTGAAGCTGCATTTAAGAATTTAATTTTTTTTTTACTTTGTCTCAAATATTCTAGTATGCAGACACACGCTCTAGTATTTGTATTGATTGATTGGTAAGGTTCAAATTCTGATTGTTTTACAGAAGTTTGTCCTGCCAAAAAAAAGATTAGCGAGCAATCTGTTTTTTTTAAAATTGAAGGGAGTTTGGAATAATCTATGTAGTTAAATTTTATAAGTTTTACTTTTTTTTCAATTTTTAATTTCTTTAAGTTTTTAGTGTTTTTATTCTTTGAAATTCCAAAAATTTTATACCCATTTTTTAAAAGCATAGAAGCCAAATAAGAGCCATCCTGTCCTGTTACCCCAAATATTAAGACATTTCTATTTTTCACTAATATAATTTTTTATAAACTTCGTTGGTTTCTTTGGCGCATTTTTCCCAGCTAAAAAGTTCCAATAATTTTTTAGAATTTTGATCTATTTTAATTTTCTCATTTCTTATGTTAAGAATTGTATCTTCCATAACCTTTTTTATACTACTTTCATCAAGGGGGTCGAAATAGTTTACTAAATTCTGGCCCACTTCATTAAATATATCTGTGTTACTACATGCAACTGGACAATTCATATTTAAAGCTTCTATAATTGGAATTCCAAATCCTTCATATATTGATGGGAATACAAAAAGTGATGCGTTTTTATAAAACTGATTTAAATAATCGTCACTACCCTGACATTGACTCACAGAATTTAAGTTTATTCCACTTTTTTCAAAAAAATCAATTTCTTTTTTGTCAAAACTTCCACCACCAAAACAAACTATTTTAAAATTATTTTTCAGAAATTTGGATAAAGAAAAGGCTAAAATAAACTTAAAAAAATTTTTAT
>Ga0114995_10003430_pt1 | contig 10758 bp, 7 predicted proteins | sample ArcticOcean_MG_C_11_FD_87038 | JGI IMG/M metagenome (GOLD analysis project Ga0114995, IMG submission 87038) | Marine microbial communities from western Arctic Ocean - ArcticOcean_MG_CB2_154 | ecosystem: Environmental > Aquatic > Marine > Oceanic | place: Arctic Ocean: Canada Basin | collected... | reverse complement strand
CCCACTTAATCCAAAGAACACCGCGGTATCACCGTTATGCCCTACGTTAGCGCTACAATGCATTGAAAGAACACCTTTCTGTGCAGGAAGAACAAAGTTGAGTACAGAGAATATTCCTTTTTTAATTTCCCCCGTATAGCCGGTTCCCCCGATAAGAATCATCTTCTTAGTAAAGTTGATAATAGCAAAGTTGTGCTGACGTGTGCCATCTATTTCAGCATCCGCCATAAAGCCTGGTGCACACACCACGTTCCACTCAGGATTAAAGTCTAAAATCTCTTCTTTAGTAGGTCTAAGGAACATATTAGAAGCAAACATGTTACTCCAAGGAAACTCAGTTACTACTCTTAAATTAAGTCTGTATGTGTCATCGGCGCATGCGTAGGCATCTCTTACGTAAACCTCTCTTCCAGCTAAATAAGCTTGCATTCTACCCTGAAGTTTATCGAAAGCCTCCGAATCAAATGGCTTATTAATGTCTCCCCACCAAACTTCATCAGTTGTGATAGCATCTTTTACTATAAACCTGTCTGCCGGAGAACGTCCAGTAAACTCGCCTGTGTCTATGGCTAAGGCTCCTGTATCTGTTAAAAGGCCTTGGCCTTTAAGAATGGTTTCTTCTGTTAATTCTGCTGGAGATAGGTTCCAGTATGCCGCTTCTACTTGGTCTAATCCTAAATAAGAAAGATTAGCTTTCTCCGCCTTCAATCCAAAATTGTTCATCTAAAGAATCTATTGTTTAGTTGTACAAAATTACGAGATTCAAAGATTAACCTTGTCACAATTTCGCGTTAATTCAAGCGAAGTTATACCGATTTAATGTGCTTTTAATCAGATAATTAAGATGAAGATAGTTTGAGTTGGATTAAGTGTAATAACTACACTTAGCTTGTTGGGTTAGGTCTAGGAGCATGTTCGTTCTAAATGAAATTTATAGAGCTGAGGGGGAGAAGTTTCTTCTTTTTAACTTTTTTCAATAAACTCTCTTCCTACAAGTATTCAAAAAGATCTTCTAAATTTTTTCTAACCTTAGGTGAATACTGAGTTTTATCTTCCGCTGAACGATATCCTAGCGTTAACACTACAGTAGATTCTAATCCTTTTTTATGAAGGCCTAATGTAGAGTTATACTCTTCTGGAGAAAATCCTTCCAGTGGGCAGGTGTCTATCTTTAGTTCAGCGCACATTGCCATGGCGTTGCCTAGAGCTATATAAGTCTGTTTGGCATTCCATACAGAGGTTTGTTCAGGAGTCATCTCTCCCGTTTTACTCTTCATGAAATTACCATATCCTTTAAGAGCAGACTCCTCTATTCCCATCAGTTTAGATTTTAACTGCAAGTGGCTGTCTATGTGCTCGTCTTTTACGCTAGTAAAATTGCAGAAAACCATTAGATGTGACGCCTCTGTTAATTGTGACTGTCCCCAGCTGTGCTTTTCTAGAATTTCTCTGGTTTCCGGATTCTCTATGATTAGAACTTTAAATAACTGAAGACCGTAGCTTGTGGCAGCGAGGTTTATAGACTCTTTAATCTTCTCTAAATTTGCACTGCTAATCTTCTTAGAGGTATCAAACTTCTTAGTGGCATAACGCCATTTTTGATTTTCTATAAAATCCATTATTGAGTTTTTTTTGGATCGCAATAAAAGCGATATATACCTTAGAATTATTTCTTCTTTATCAGATCTATCAGTAACCAGAACCATCCTAGAATCATTAGTAAACCTCCTATTGGCGTGATGGGGCCAAGTAGAGACTTTCCTGTGGATATTTCATGATGTCCTAAGTAGACTAATCCGTATATAGATAGCGAGAAAAATAAGCAACCTATTAAAATCAAGAGAAAGCCAGTTCTGTATGATTTACTGGAGAAATTAGACTCTAAACTACCGAGAACTAGAAGACCCAATCCCATGTACATTTGGTAATTTATACCAGTCTGAAGTGAGTTCATTCGTTCAGGACTTAATATGGATGAAAAGTAATGAGCGCCAAAGGCACCCATTATAATGCTGAGGAGCACCAGAAAAATTCCCCACTTTGTTATTGGAGTATTCACTTTATTTCTGGTAAGCTAAAATTGTTTTCTTGATAATACCCACACACTCCATTAACTGCTCTTCAGTCATCACTAGTGGCGGAGCAAAACGGATAATATTTCCATGAGTAGGCTTGGCTAAAAGTCCATTTTCTTTCATGGCTACACAAAGATTCCAAGCTGTTTTGCTGTCGGGAGAGTCGTTAATAATAATGGCATTGAGTAAACCTCTTCCTCGAACGGTAGTAACTAGATCACATTCTGAGATTAGCTGTTCCATTTCTGCTCTAAAGATATTTCCAAGTTTTCTAGCATTCTGTGCCAAATCTTCATCTTTCACTACTTCTAATGCTGCTATAGCTACCTCCGCAGCTACAGGGTTTCCTCCGAAAGTAGAGCCATGTTGTCCTGGATGAATCACGCTCATAATATTGTCATTGGCTAAAACTGCAGACACGGGGTAAGCTCCTCCTGAAAGTGCTTTTCCTAAGATCAAAATATCTGGTTGAGTGTAAGTAGTTTGTTTTTCACAGCTCTTTTCACAGTTGCATTTTCCGCATACCGCTAGGAGACTTCCTGTTCTTGCTATTCCTGTTTGAACTTCGTCAGCTATGAATAGTACATTTTTCGCTTTGCAAAGCGCTGCCGCTTTTTGAAGAAAATCATCTGCTGGAGTATAAACGCCTGCTTCTCCTTGTATAGGTTCTACCATGAATCCAGCGATGTTAGGGCTAGAGTCAAGTGCTTTTTCCAATGCATCTATATCATCATAAGGAATGCTTGTAAATCCGGGTGTATAAGGCCCAAAACTGCCTTTTGCGTCTGGGTCGGAACTGAAAGAAATAATAGTAGTAGTTCTGCCATGGAAGTTTTCTCCACAAACGATTATTTGAGCTTCATTTGGAGCTACTCCTTTTATGTCATAAGCCCATTTTCTACAAAGTTTAATGGCTGTTTCCACAGCCTCAGCTCCAGTATTCATAGGGAGCACCTTATCAAAACCAAAATACTCAGTAATGTACTTTTCATATTTCCCTAAAACACTATTGTAAAAAGCTCTACTTGTTAAAGTGAGTTTTTCAGCCTGAGCAGTCATAGCTCCGACTATTTTTGGATGACAGTGTCCTTGGTTAACTGCAGAGTAGGCAGAAAGAAAATCAAAGTACTTCTTCCCTTCAGAATCCCAAACGAAAACACCTTCTCCTCGGTCTAATACTACAGGAAGAGGGTGGTAGTTATGAGCTCCATACTTATCTTCTAGTGCCATAGCCTCAGCTGACGACAATCCTTGTTTTACTTGAGTTTCCATTCGTACAAATTTAGCGGCTAGGACTTAATTCTACGAATGTTTCAGTGGGATAATTTTTCATATTCTTTAAGTGTTAAAGAATAACAGAAAGGCTTAATTCCATAACCATCTCTTTTTTGCTCTTCTCGAGAGAGACCAGTTTTTTTAAAACAGTATGAGGATGAGTATTTTCTATGTCGGCTCCTCCTGTTTTTTTTCGATTTTTAATTGTTCTAATTTTTGCGATAAGACCTCCTTAAGTAGACTCATATCCATATTTTTATTCTAGAATTCTTAATAAACGAGAACTAATATTTGAAATGTCTTCGTCTGCTTATTGATTTTAAGGCCTTACTAGCTAAAATTAGTTCAGCATCTTTTAACTCACACATTCAACGACTTGAACTCCGTACTATGCAATGGGCAAACTTCTCGATATGATGAATGGCGTTCTGTTTTGACTTATAAAGGAGAACCTACAATGTACATTAGAGTCTAGGTTTATAGTTTAATTGAAATATAAAATTGCATTTGTTTCATCTCGTTTATTTAGGCATAAACTTTATTCAAAATCATAATTTCATATCTGATAATCCATTCTTTTAATAATATATTGTTATTATTGTGCTCTGAGAGAAATCCGTGTGTAATAAACATGTCAAGAAGTAAGACGTAAATCTCAAGTATTACAAAAAAAAGGCATTGTTTTTAGTGAAACATGGAAAAATATGAACGTGGCGGGTATGAGGATTTAAATGCCATCATTGGGAGAGAGTGATGCGGCCCACACGTTCATATTTTTCTATGTACTCTACACTATTAGGAAGTACGTCATTTCGAGAGATTTGATATTAGTGCGAGCAAACGCCAATTCCTTTTCTGAGGCTTTAAAGTTTTTCCAAAAGTATTTTCTAACGCAGAAACCTTTTTTATTTAAAATATGCTGTTAGTCACCATGAACTTAATTAGTATTTTTGCACTCGAAATTTTAAAGATAAAATATTATGGCTGGGAACAGAACATTCACAATGATTAAGCCTGATGCTACAGGTGCAGGTCACACAGGAAAGATTATAGATAAGATAATAGAAGCTGGTTTCAGCATTAAAGCCATGAAGTGGGCTCAGTTGTCTACAGATCAAGCTCAAGAATTTTATGCTGTGCATAGCGAAAGACCTTTTTATGGCGAATTAGTAGAATACATGACTTCTGCTCCTATCGTAGCTGCAATATTAGAAAAAGATAATGCAGTAGAAGATTTCAGAACCTTAATCGGAGCTACGAATCCAGCCGAAGCTGCAGAAGGAACTATCAGAAAGATGTTCGCTACAAGTATAGCTGCTAATGCTGTTCATGGTTCAGATAGCGATGATAACGCTAAAATAGAAGGTGAGTTTCATTTCGCTTCTACTGAAGTAACGGCTTAATATTATTACCAATAGAACTAGAAACCTCTTCTTTTATGAAGGGGTTTTTTTGTGACCAGAAATTTAAAAATATTCGATTCGAAATAGTACCTTGCGCATTCGCAAAAAAAAAGACAAATTTATGAGCAAAATAAAAGTAGCTAACCCCATCGTAGAGATGGATGGAGATGAAATGACGAGAATCATTTGGAAATTCATCAAGGATAAATTGATACTTCCTTACCTAGATTTAGATATTAAATATTATGATTTGGGTTTAGAAAAGAGAGATGAAACTAATGATCAAATAACCATTGATTCTGCAGAAGCGACTAAAAAATATAAAGTAGCCATTAAGTGCGCCACTATTACTCCTGATGAGGATAGAGTAAAAGAGTTTGATCTTAAAAAAATGTGGCGTTCTCCGAATGGAACGATTAGGAACATAGTTGGAGGAACCGTATTTAGAGAGCCTATCATCATGAAGAATGTCCCTAGATTAGTTCCTGGTTGGACCAAACCTATTTGTATAGGAAGACATGCTTTTGGAGATCAGTATAAAGCTACTGATACAGTGATAAAAGGAAAAGGAAAGTTAACAATGACTTTCGCCCCAGAAGGAGGAGCAGAGCCTACTACATGGGAGGTGTATAACTATGAGGGAGACGGTGGAGTAGCTATGGCTATGTATAACACAGATGAATCTATTTATGGATTTGCTCATTCATGTATGAACCAAGCTTTAACTAAAAAATGGCCTCTATATTTAAGTACTAAGAATACCATTCTTAAAGCTTATGATGGAAGGTTTAAAGATATCTTCCAAGAGGTATTCGATGCCGACTTTAAAGAGAAGTTTGCTGCAGCAGGGATCACATATGAGCATAGACTTATAGATGATATGGTAGCAGCAGCTATGAAGTGGAGTGGGGGTTTTGTATGGGCTTGTAAGAATTACGATGGTGATGTGCAGTCTGACACCGTGGCACAAGGGTTCGGTTCTTTAGGTCTTATGACTTCAACATTGGTCACTCCAGAAGGAGATGTAATGGAAGCAGAAGCAGCTCATGGAACTGTTACACGTCATTACAGACAGCACCAAGCAGGAAAGAAAACGTCTACTAACCCAATCGCGAGTATTTTTGCTTGGACTAGAGGACTTGCTTTCAGAGGGAAATTAGATGACAATCAAGAATTAATTAGTTTCTGTGAAACTCTTGAGCAGGTGTGTATAGATACTGTAGAGGGAGGGAAAATGACTAAGGATTTAGCGCTTCTTATCCATGAGGATAAAATGACTGAAGAACATTGGTTAACTACCGAAGAGTTTTTAGATGCTTTGGACCATGGTTTGCAGGCTAAAATGAGCTAGCATAATACTACAAATAGTTGAAAGGCCGTCTTTAATTAAAAGATGGCCTTTTTTATGGTCTAGAATTAGCGTTGTAACGCAAATAAAAGAGCATAAAAAAAAGTTTATTTACTACTTGTTATCTCTTTAACTTCCTGTGATTCCTCTCAGTATGCTGTTAGCTATGCTATTACTCAGGGTCACCGACTTCTGATATCCTAGGTTTTACACAAGTTTTTTTCCTAATTCATCTAAATTATTTCCGCTTAAATTTCCGCTTGTCATTATGAGCAAATTAGCGCAGTTCAATGGGGCTTTAGATGTAATGAAAGAGACTAATTCTTCAGAGTTAGTGTAGACACTTACATTCTTTCCTCCGAAAGCTTCCAGAACTTCATCAATAGATAAATCAGGGAGATTTTTGTGTTTTAAGACTTCTGGAGAGAAGTAAACGATCGCTTCATCAGCTTTTTCCATTGCTCCATGATACTGGTCAATGAATTTTTTGTTTAATGAACTAAATGTATGAAGCTCCATTATAGCGATCAGTCTTCTCTCTGGAAATTGTTCTTTTACAGCAGAGGTAGTCGCTTTTAGTTTAGAAGGGCTATGGGCGAAATCCTTGTACACTATGGAAGTCTCTGATTCTGCTATTTTTTCTAATCTTTTTGAAGCACCCTTAAAAGATGATGCAGCTGTGTAAAATTCTCGTTTAGAGATTCCCAGATTTTGGCAGACTAGTTGAGCAGCTTTTAAGTTTTCTACATTATGCTTTCCTATAATTTGCAGCGTGTAAATAGCTTCATCGTTTAGGTGAATTTTATTATTTTTTATCTCATAAGTAGGCGCGTGATAAGGCGTGATGGAGATGTCTCTATTTAGTGTGCTCATTTTAGTGAGCGCAGGGTCATTTTGGTAATAGATAAGCTCTCCTTCAGGTTCTATGAGTTTCACGAATTCCTCAAATTGTTTCACGTAATTCTCCCAGGTAGGAAAAACATTTATATGGTCCCATGCGATTCCTGTAATGACGGCAATGTTCGGGCTGTAAAGGTGAAATTTAGGCCTTCTATCTATAGGCGAGCTTAAGTATTCATCTCCTTCTAAAATTACTATTGGAGCAGAGTCTGTTAAACTAACCATACAATCATACCCTTCTAATTGAGCTCCTACCATATAATCATGCTCCACGTTTAAGGTGTTCAAAACGTGAAGAATCATGCTGGTAACTGAGGTTTTACCGTGGCTTCCTCCTATTACGATTCTCCTTTTATCTTTTGTCTGTTCGAAAATATATTCTGGATAGGAATAAATCTTTAAGCCTAAATTTTTAGCTTTAAGAAGTTCTTCGTTGTCTTCTCGAGCATGCATTCCGAGTATGATAGCATCCAGTTGGTCATGAATATTGTTTTCATCCCAGCCTATTTTGTCTGGAAGAATCCCTTCTTTATCTAGCCTACCCTTTGAGGGTTCGAATATTTCGTCATCACTTCCAGTAACCTGAACTCCTTTTCTTTTAAGTGCTATGGCTAAGTTGTGCATGGCGCTTCCTCCGATAGCTATAAAGTGTACTCTCATAGTTCAAATCTCTAGCTTTTAGGCCTTGGGATTTTGAGTTTTTCAGCAAATTATTAAAGACTTTATGTGGACCCTGTTTTTTTCATGTATTGCTAAGGCAACCCCATAGAAGTTCACCCGTCTTTATTGTAGCAGCCAACTACTGCTAACTATATTATTTTTCGGTGATTTTAAGTGTCTTCCCCTGTTAAGTTAGCTTAACAGGGGTTTTTTTTGTTCATATTTTTTATGATTTCTTCTAGCAGAATAATAGCTGAGATGGTTAATTTCAGCCCATGAATAAAATTTTCATTGGTGTAAGACATTGTTTGCAGGCGCACAGGGTGGTGGTTAGAAGCGGAATAGCTTGGGTTTATTTAATTCCCTTTCTGTTTTCTATGCTAATAGTAGGTTCTATATTTTCATTCACTGGTGGTTTAGTTAGATCAATAGCCGACCCTCTGGTAGAAATGTTTAGCCTTACGACTCCAGAGAGCACTCCGGAGGCGGTAGCAGAAAAACTCCTGTACTTCTTGAAAATAGCTGGTGAATATGCTCTCTATGGGATTCTATACTTGTTTAGTTATTACTTGTTTTTCAAACTACAAAAGTATGTAATCCTCATAGCTATGGCACCATTAATGGCTTATGTGAGTGAGAAAGCCGAAGAGAAATTATTGGGAAATACTTATGAATTCAAATGGGGAATTTTTCTGTTGGATATTTGGAGAGGAGTTCGAATTGCTTTGAAAAATTTATTCCTGGAGTTGATACTATTGCTTTTGATTACAATCGTAATATCTGGATTAAGCACAGTGTTCACTCCTTTGGCAGTAATAGCGGTGCCTCTTTCAGCCATCTTAATGTTTGTGGTAAGTTCGTATTATTACGGGTACAGTTCATTTGATTATTTAAATGAGAGAAGACGTATATCTATTTCTGAAGGAAGCAGATTGATATGGGATAATAAAGCAGTAGTTTTAGGGAATGGAGCTTTTTTTTCATTTCTGATTCTAATTCCCTTTTTAGGTATAATTCTGGCTCCTATATTGTGTCCAGTAGGAGCAGTGATTTCAGCACAGAAAAATTATCATGAAAAAAGAGAGACCGAATGATAAAATCATCGGCCTCTCTTTAATTGAATGTTGTTGTTTAAAATCTATCTAACGATAACAGATTCAGTAATTACAGAATTCACTGAAGTGAATTTGATTATGTAGCTACCTGAAGGTTGATCTGATAAATCAATCGTAAACGTTTCTTGTCTAGTAGATATCGACAGGATCTCTTTTCCTGTTAAATCTGTAACTTGAATAACTCCAGTCTCATTCTTTGGCACATTCACGGTAAACTGACCTGTAGAAGGGTTTGGATAAACCTTAATGGCAGATTTACTTTGTAAATCTTCTACTGAACTTGGGTCAAAGTTAATGTCGTCAAATCCTGCGCCGTATAAATAGATATGCTGACAAGCATCTAAATCATCTGAACCTGGTTCTATGAAAACTATAGGGAGTTCATACTGGAAACATTCACCTCCATCTATGCAGACAGGTGACATTGTTTGATAAAAAGTAAATTCTTCGTAATCTGTATCTTCTGTTAAGTTTTTCTCAGCTGCATAAATATCTGTAGCGATGTCATAACCTCTGGCAAAAATATCAGCAGAAGTAAGTATTTCATTCCCGAACGCTTTATGGTATGAGAAGAATACTTTAGAACCATCTGGAGTTCTAGTAGCTTGTGGTTTAAATCTTAGAGGTTGAGTACCTAAAGAGAAATCCTCAGCAGCGTCAGAGTTAATTACGTCTGTGATGATATCAGCATCCCATTCTGTATCTCCTGTAGTTCTTACATGATAGAAAAATTGTGTTTCTAATCCAGTTGAGATGAAAGCTAAAGAATCGGGGTCATTTGTAAAGCCACTAAGCACATGCGAGAATAAATGCAAATCACCTTCATTATCCACGACACAGTCAGTGTCAGTAAAGTATGGCCTAACAACTTCTCCTCCGTTAGCATCCGCTAAATTATCTTGCATAGATGGAAGAGTTTGGAAGTCGAATTCCACCCTTTTCAACCATGTTTCTCCGCCATCTGTACTTTTCCATACGATAGGTTTGGGAACAGAGACATAATCAAGCTCACTTATTTCAGATCCTATTATGTAAATATATCCTGTCATACCGTCTGGACTCCAGGCCATACTGTAGTTTTGAACAAAGTTGCTCTCTGTGTTGTCTGTTGCATCTAATAACCGAACAAAGTCAGGTGTAAAGGTTTCCATTACTTCATAATCAAATGCACTTGTCTCTTCATTAAAGGTGCCTCTAGTTAGATAGAAAGATTGATAGCTGATGGTGTCATTGGCAGCATCTTCAGTAGGATTCAGTTGAGTAGATAAAGACCAGATTTTACCGTTAACATTAGTAGTCCCGTAAGGATGAAAATCTACGGTCTCATCCATAAACGTAGGAGCGTAGTTAGCATAATTCTCAGAAACATTAGTCCCATCTAATTTTGAGCTTACTTCAAATATGTTTCCCCAAGCAGTAATGCCTTCGCTCAGAGCAGGGCCATGACCTACTATGTAAGCATCATCAGAATTTGTGCTTCCATCAGGAGCCCAAAGAACAGCATTTGGATACCTTAAGCCATTGCCAACGTCTGTTACAGTCCCATCTTCAAATCCAGGAGAAAGCGGTCCTTGGTTTACTTCCCATGTAGCCCCGCCATCAGTAGAATAATCATACTGCATAACTCCGTTTAGTATACCAGTATCATCTTTTCTGTGAATAAAAGATACAGCGTTCAAGTCTGGATTATAATCCACTTGATTATTTCCTTCTAATATAATAGTGTAGATGTTCCCCGAAGTTCCTATGAAAATAGTTTCAGCACCGACATCTTTGGCCGGGTTGTTTTTTGGAGACTTAAGTTTTGAGTATTCAGCACTATAAGGAGTAATGTCTACAGACTGGTCTTGATTTTTTATAGTTCTATGATCTACAGCTTCTTGGGCAAAAAGAGCTCCAGTTGAAGATGTAAGAAAAATACCAAGGAGTAAGTTTTTAATCATGTTTAAAAAGGATAATAAGGTTATTAAGTTTAATTTTCT
>Ga0114995_10003424_pt1 | contig 10765 bp, 16 predicted proteins | sample ArcticOcean_MG_C_11_FD_87038 | JGI IMG/M metagenome (GOLD analysis project Ga0114995, IMG submission 87038) | Marine microbial communities from western Arctic Ocean - ArcticOcean_MG_CB2_154 | ecosystem: Environmental > Aquatic > Marine > Oceanic | place: Arctic Ocean: Canada Basin | collected... | reverse complement strand
CTATCACATATAACTGAGCCTTACGGTCGTAGTCTAGTTATTGTTCCTAACAAGTCGTTAGTAGAACAAACAGAAGAAGACTATATTAACTGTGGACTCGACGTTGGCGTGTACTTCGGCGACAGGAAGATGCTAGGTAAGACTCACACAATTTGCACTTGGCAGAGTTTGAATATACTCGACAAGAAGCACAAGGACGGTTCAGCAGTGTTATCACTTGCTGAGTTCTTAGATGGTGTAAGCACAGTTATTGTCGACGAAGTACACCAAGCCAAGGCAGAAGTACTAAAGAACTTACTTACACGCAACTTAAAGAATGCTCCAGTCCGGTGGGGACTAACTGGCACTGTGCCTAGAGAGAAATTTGAGTTTGAAAGTATTCATGCAAGCTTAGGTCCAGTAATTGGTAATATTAGTGCTAAGTCGTTGCAAGATAAAGGAGTGCTTTCTAAATGTCATGTTAACGTTTGTCAATTAATTGATACTGTAGCACATGCAGGTTACCAAGAAGAACTAAAATACTTAACAACAAACACAGCAAGAATAGAATACATAGGCAAGCTATTAAGCACAATAAAAGAATCAGGCAATACACTTATACTAGTAGATAGAATTAGTGCTGGACAGGCACTAGCAGAACTTATACCTAACAGCACATTTGTAAGTGGCGCTGTTAAAGTTAAAGACAGAAAGGAAACTTATGATACGATTCGCGAAGGGACTAATGAAGTCATTATTGCAACGTACGGAGTGGCCGCTGTTGGACTTAATATACCGCGCATCTTTAATCTTGTTCTTCTTGAACCTGGTAAGTCTTTTGTTCGTGTTATTCAGTCTATTGGGCGTGGTGTAAGAATCGCAAAAGACAAAGACTTTGTACAAATATGGGACTTGACTTCGACATGCAAGTTTGCAAAGCGACACTTAACTCAGCGTAAGAAGTTTTACAAAGAGGCCGAGTATCCATTTACAATCGAAAAAATAGAATGGAATTAATATGCAAATTTTAACATTAGATAACAAGTGTTTTAAACTAACACAACTACCTGAAAAACTAGAAGACGAGGTACATTTCAGTGTGCTAGATAACAGTGATCCAAAAGAACCTGACTTCTTTTATATTCCTTTAATTTTTATTGAATCGTTTAATGCACCTGCAATTGTTTTAGAAATTAACGGCAAAGAAATTATGATGCCAGTTGATTGGTGTATGGCAGTCGGCGATAGTGAATCCGGAATGGACTTAGAAGTACTTCCCTTAACAAGTATTAATGACAGAGGCTTTGAAGCATTTTTGTTTAATCCGTTAAGTAGTTTCAAGTTTGAATTTGGCACTATTCAAATAACAAATTTCTACAATGATGTAAAATGGTATTTTCCAAAAATGAAAAACGGCCAACTACTAAGTGTACCCATTAGTGACGGACCAGAGCCAGACTGTGCATTTTTTGTAAAAGATATAAGCAGACAAAGCGAAGTAATTGATTATAGTTTGTTAATGTAAAATGAAAGAACATCTTCTCACTCACGATAAGAACGATTTTATTAGGGGTTGGTATATTACCGACTCTTCATTGTGTGACGATATTATAAATTATTTTAAAGCTAGTAATAATACATTTAGCGGACACTCGTCAGGTGGTGTAGATAAACAAATTAAAGACAGCACAGATTGTTATCTAAACGACCCTGTACTGTTGAACAGATATGTAAATATGTTACAAGATGTGACAGCTAAGTATATTGAGATATATCCTTATGTAAATCATTATGCACCTTGGGGCATTAATGAACATATAAACATACAACAGTATACTCCAGAGCAAGCATACTATGGATGGCATACTGAAAGAGGCACAGGTAATAGTACAAGACATATGGCGTTTATGACATACCTAAACACTGTAGAAGAAGGCGGAGAAACAGAATTCTTACATCAAGAAATAAAAGTAAAACCAGAAAAAGGATTAACATTAGTGTGGCCTGTAGACTGGACATTTACTCATAGAGGATGCGCTGCGCCTAGAGAAACAAAACATATCACAACAGGCTGGTTTAGCTATTTAGAAAGGAATTAATAATGGGAATTAAAGCAGGTAAAGTATGGGGAGCCACAGAGCTGATCCATGCAAACGGAGCATTAGAGTTTCACCGCATTAACTTTAATGCAGGATTTAAATGTTCAGAACATGCACACGAATTTAAATGGAATGGCTTTTTTGTAGAGTCAGGTAAGATGATTGTCCGCGTTTGGCAAGATGATCAAGGACTAGTTGATGAAACTATTCTTGAAGCTGGAGACTTTACACAAGTTAAGCCTGGCAAGATTCATCAGTTCGAAGGACTAGAAGATGGTGTTGCATTTGAGTTGTATTGGGCAGAGTTCAATCACGATGACATTGTAAGACGCACTAGCGGATCAACAGTAAAATGAGAATTATAGCAGGTCCATGCCAGCACGAAACACTATCACAATCATCGGCTATTGCACAGAAGTGTAAATCAATATGCGACAAGTACGGCATTGAATATATCTTTAAAGCAAGTTTTGATAAAGCAAATAGATCTAGTCTTGGCGGACAACGTGGTGTAGGACTTGCTGCTACCTTAGAAGACTTTAGACTAATTAAAGAAGTACACAATGTCAAGACGTTAACTGATGTACACGACATTAATCAAATTAAAACTATAACTACAAAATACAATAACGTAGTTGATGTATTACAAATACCTGCGTTCTTATGCAGACAGACTGACTTAGTGCAAGCTGCATGTGCAACAGATAAAATTGTTAATATCAAAAAAGGACAGTTCCTTGCTCCTTGGGATATGAAAGGCATACTAAGTAAGTGTACAGACGCTAAAGAAGTTTGGATTACAGAAAGGGGCACTAGCTTTGGATATAACAATCTTGTCGTTGACTATACTGGTCTTATGTATATGCTTGCCAATTATGAACACCCTATTGTTTTTGATGTTACGCACTCTGTCCAAAAGCCCGGAGGACTTGGGTCTAGTTCAGGTGGTAACCGTGACTACGTGCCTGGGCTGGCTCGTGCTGGGGCTGCTCTTGGCATCCAGAATTTTTTCTTGGAAGTCCATCCTAATCCTGATATAGCACCTAGTGACGGTCCTAATATGTTACGCTTAGATGACTTTGAACAAGTAGTAGCAGACATAATTGCAATCAACAAGGTAGTAGCAGTATGAGTAAGACAGCAATCTTAATACCTGCACGTTATGCTAGCACACGCTTTCCGGGTAAGCCATTGATATCATTGGATAATATTCCAATGATACGAAGAGTCTATGAACGATGTCGCAAGACAGGCCTTGACACGTATGTACTAACAGATGACATGCGTATCTTTAGTTTGTTCAGTTCAAGCAACTGTTGGATTGAAGAAGTAGATTATGAAAACGGCACAGCACGATGCGCCGGCGCAATTAAGAATGAATTCTTTGCTAGGTATAATAAGTTTATAAATGTACAAGGCGACATGCCTGACGTAACAACGGATATGGTTGACAAATGTATTTCAAGTTTGCAACACTATTCTGTAAGCACAGTGTTTACAACGATGCCAGAAGAAAAACAAAACGATCCTAACTCAGTTAAAATGGTACGTGCTGGTGACAGCGCACTTTGGTTTGGCAGAGGTATGACAGGCTACGGCGAATGGCACTTAGGTGTATACGGATACAAGCGCAACGCATTAGAAATGTATCCTAACTTAATTGTAGAACGCGAGGAAGAAGTAGAGAAACTAGAACAACTACGCTGGTTAAAAAACGGTTGGCAAATTGGTTGTTTGAATGTATACTATAATGGAGTAGAGATAAACGTACCAGAGGATGTAGTCGAATGGCAGCAGAAAAACTTGCAATAAAAGAAATCCTTAGTTGGATTGATAATGGCCGTAGTGACATATGGAACCACTTAGAAGATGATCATAAGAAACAGATTAGCTTTTGGTTACTGAATAGATATGTTAGTGGTGTACAGGGCAGTCGCGAAAAGCAAGAACTAGCTGTATTTAAAACTAACCAATATTACAACAAGCACTTTAATGATATTGGTGTTGGCAAAGACAATGGCCATCAAAAATTAATGTGGCAGTTGTTGTGCATGAGCGGCAACACAGGTAAGAATGAGTTTCATCCTTGGATTGGTTTTAAGAAACGTGACGGCAGTACAGGTAAAGCAATGAAGTTTCTACAACAAATTTATCCAAATATGAAAACAGACGAGGTCGAACTACTTGCTAGAATATCTACAAAAAAAGAACTTAAACAACTTGCGGAAGAATACGAAATTGTCGTCAAGCTCTGAAAAACCTTATAAGTGCGAATACTGCGGTAGTAGTTACGTTAGAGAGTCTACTCTGTTTGCACATCTCTGTGAAAAGAAAAGACGAGCATTACAGAAAGACGAAAAGCGTGTGCGTTATGGGTATTATGCATTTGATAGATTCTATAAATTAAGTGCAGGCAATAAGAAACAAAAAACATATGAAGAATTTTGTAAGTCTCCGTACTATAATGCGTTTGTAAAGTTTGGCAGTTTCATTAATAACGTAAAGCCGATGTATCCAGAAAAGTATATTGATCATGTTGTTACTAGCGGAGTTAAATTAGATCACTGGTGTAAAGACGAGTTGTATGAAAAATATGTTCTTGAATTTATTCTTAAAGAAGATGTACATACTGCATTAGAACGTACGGTAACTCATATGACAGAATGGTCATCTGATATTAGTGCTCCGTGGAATCATTACTTTCAACATGTTAGTTTAAACAGAGCAGTGTGGGATATTAAGGACGGAAAAATTAGTCCGTGGTTAGTTTTAAATTGCGATAGTGGAAAAGAAATGATGAGTAGATTTAATGATGAACAGCTAGGACTTGTTTATCATGTGATTGATCCTACACACTGGGCATTAAGATTTAGACGTTTACCTACTGATGTGCAGCTAGTAAAAGAGATTGCAAAGGAAGGTAACCTATGAAAATATTAATATGCGGTCCTGAAGGAAGTGGCAAGACTATGTTAGCAAAACCGTTTGCAACATTATTAGGTGGCGTGTATATAGACCGAAACAGTTATACAAACGAACTTAGAGGATACGTCGATGGTATAGTAGCCGCCGGTAAAACTGTTGTAATTGATAAACGCTGTAACACAAACGAAGCAGTTGAGTACCTAGATCCAGACTATATTGTTTGGATGGATATGCGTACTGCAAAAACAGAAAAACCTAATAGAGTAGATTATCACGTTGCTGAATGGTTTGATAATACAGCCGACCAACTTTCAAAAGTTGTTCAAAGATTTATTACAGTTCGATCAGGCAAAGAAGGTAACCCAATTGACTACTAGGAAAATAGATGCCTGATATTGATATTGACTTTGCAGATAGATCTATTGTGCTTGCACAGTTAAAACATCGTGTGGCAAAATTAAACACAGGCAAGAAGCATAACACTGGAGTCTACGCAACAGAGATTCCGCACAATCCTATTGACAACTTGGCTACGGTTGAACATAAGGCAGCAGATGAACGTGGCTATTTTAAATTAGACTTCCTCAACGTAAGCATATACAAAGACGTTAAGGACGAAGCACACTTAACACAATTAATGGAAAGAGAACCCCTATGGCAACTTCTGGAACACACGGACTTCAGCGATCAAGTATTTCATCTGAACGGGCACGGCGAACTGTTAAAGCAATTGAAGCCCAGATCGGTACAAGAATTAGCAGCAACACTAGCAATCATTCGCCCAGCGAAACGGCACCTGAGTGGAAGCAATTGGAATTTGATTTTACAAGAAGTGTGGACGAAACCTGAGGAAGGGTATTACTTTAAAAAGGCACATGCTATATCTTATGCAATGGCGTGTGTAGTACACATGAATTTATTGTGTGATAAGTTTACTGCTTCGGACGCTTAACTAGTTGTACATTTTTACGCTTTACTCGCTTTACAGCTAAGTTGTTTAAATTTACACAAGGTCCGATAGAAACTCTAACGTCTTTTGAATTCATAGTCATTAAAGAATATTGAAAAGGCGACATTTCTCTACGTAAGAAAATATTGATTGGAATCATTCTATTTGACTCCCACCACCATACTTCTCCTACCTCAAGGAATAATGTTTTTTCTTCTACTGTCTTTAATGATGTATACACATACATTGTAGTAACATATGCATCCTGATTGGCAATAATACCGACGTACTCGTTGCCCCCGTAAGTGACTACGCTAATAAATGGATAATTTTCTTCGATGTCTTTTAATAACACATGATTTCCCGATAAATAAAGTTATGCAACTAATACCTAGATATTTAGTCAATAACAGAACGACCATCGTAGCTAATGAAGCAGGATTCGTAACGGAGTATAGACCAGTGTACCAAAAACATATACAAGTATATAAAGGCATTGATAATGTCTTAGAATTTAAAGTTTTAAATCCAGATCAAAAACCAATTGTATTAAGTTCTTACACTCCAAAGTTCCAAGCGTTTGATGAGAACAAAAAGTTAATAATCGAACAAGATGGAGTACAAGTTACAAGTGACGGGTCGACTCCAATTAAAGGAGTGTTCAAAATAACAATAACAGAAAATGCTATATTAAATATAAAGGATCAATTTCTTAGTTACAGTATATATCTTGTAGATGCAAATGATGTACCTGTTATAACATACACTGATACCCACTTTGGTATGAACGGAGTGATTAATATTAGTAGTGCTGCTTTTCCAGGTCCAGTTGCTGCTCACTCAGTTGCTGCGTTTAAGGAAGTTGGAGAAGTGTGGGTAACAGGTCCTATAAATGCCGAGCCTGCTATAAATGGTAATGAAGCATTACACACTGCGGCAATATATACTACTGCATATGCTGGCATCGTAACAGTGCAGGCAACACTTGATAATCAAACTAGCGAGCAAACAGCGTGGGATGATGTAGTATCCAAGACCTTTGATGGCACCGAAACAACTCCAGTAAGTATTAATGTTAACGGAGTTTATTCATATTTACGATTTATATCTAACGTAGATCCTGCAGAGAAAATAACTAAAATATTAGTTAGAAACTAGTTGACAATATATATACTGATGCTATAATAGTAGTATGAGTATCGTATCTGACATTATTATATCACACCTGCCTTCAAAGCGTAAGACTACTCCTAGTGGGTGGACTAGCTTTAATGCACCATGTTGTCAGCACAATGGTAATGCAGCTGACAAGCGTGGCCGCGGAGGACTTATTAGCGAAGGCGATACAGTAAGCTATCACTGTTTTAACTGCGGATACAAAGCGTCCTGGCAGCCAGGCAGAGCGGTGTCACAGAAGCTACGTAAGCTTCTACAGTGGCTCGGGTGCAGTGATGATAGCATAACTAAGCTCACGTTTGATGTAATGCGTATAAACGAAGGTGTAGAGGTTGCAGAGCGTAAGATAGAAATACCTACGTTTGAAACTGTGCCACTACCTGCTGATGCTGTAAAGATCAAAGACATCACAGAGTTTAATAAGTTTAGCATGGCTATACTTGAATACATAGCAACTCGTAACTTGGACTTAGATGATACTGAATACTATTGGTGCCCAAGTCTTGCATACAGAGATAGACTTATCATTCCGTTCTACTTTGAGAATCGTGTAACAGGATGGACAGCTAGAACTATTACAGCAGACAAGAAGCCTAAGTACTTAAACGAACAGCAAGCAGGATTTGTATACGGTCTAGACAAACAAACGTATGACAAAGAGTTTGCTATACTTGTTGAAGGTCCGGTTGATGCTATTCACATAGGTGGCTGTGCGCTAGGCGGCAGTGAGATTAACGATGCACAAGCATTGCTGCTTAACAGACTAAACAAAGATATTGTAGTAGTGCCTGACAGGGATCACGCAGGCAAGAAACTTGTGGAAGATGCTATTGGCAGAGGATGGGGAGTTAGCTTGCCTGAGTGGGATCAAGAGATTAATGACGTAGGCGATTGTGTAGATAAGTACGGTAGACTATATACGTTATACAGTATTGCTAGTGCTGCTGAAACTAGCCCACTTAAAATTAGATTGAGAGCAAAGAAATGGTTTACTTAAAAATGATATGGGCAAAAATTAAAGCCCCGTACGATCGTTATAAAGCAGATAAAGCGTACAAGAAACGTTTAGAAGAACTTAAAAAACAGGATCCTTTTATATACAAATGATTGATCCTGTAGCTGCAACAGAAATTATAAGCAATTTCACTAGAACACAATATGTTGGTAACAATATTGTATCGTCTCATGTCGAACATTTAAAAACACGAGGCGCAACAGTTGTTGAAGAAGTTGCATATATCACATACAACGCACAAGGACAAGAAGAATCAAAATATGAAATTGGTTCAACAGTGGATATACACATATGAAAATAAATTATATTTGGCAAGTAGATGACCTTGATGTGCAGTACACTCCTATTACTAATGGAGGCGGTGATTATTTTGCACTCGAATATGCAGAAATAATCCATAAGTCTTATGGCTCAGTTAGTAATGCACTAGAATGGTGTTCAGGGCCGGGCTTTATTGGATATGCCTTACTTGCATCTAAGTTATGTAATAACATTTCATTTGTAGAAATGTCCGACTTAGCTATTAATCAATTAACAAGAACTAAAGAAAATAGTCATAGGTACATTAATAACATTAATATATACAAAGGTAACAGATTAGATTGTGTACCTAGTACTGAGAAGTTTAATCTTGTAGTTGGCAACCCACCGCACTGGCCTTCTGTTGAAGCAGCAGATAAATCTATGAATTCTAATAACGCAAGTGAACAACTAGATTTATTAGTAGATACTAATTGGGAAGCACACAAAGATTTTTTTAAACAAATGAAAAATTTATTAGCTGCTGATGGTAGAATACTATTACAAGAATGTACTTTAGGTTCTGGGCCTAATACGTTTGAACAAATGATTAACGAAGCAGGCCTTAAAATTACTGCTGTGCAAGATTCAATTATGTATAAAAGAAATAATATATATTATATGGAAGTTAAACACGCATGATTACTTGGGGCATTTCAGCAAACAGTCACGATGCTTCGCTAGCAGTCTTTGAATTTAAGCGTAAGGGGTTAGGTCCTGATCCTTCTCTTACATTAAAATTTGCAAGTCATTCAGAACGCTTTAGCGGAATTAAAAACGATCCGCATCTAAATTTTAAACTAATTGAATACGCACAACAATGGGGCGAACCAGATGAAGTGGTATGGTATGAAAAACCCTTTAGAAAAACTATTAGACAGTTTAGAGCAGGGCAAGGATGGAACTATGCAGAAAATAATATTAAAAAGTATTTACAACAGTATAGCATCACTGCTCCTGTTGTGTGCGCTAGTCACCATCATAGTCATGCTGCCGCTGGTTATTATACTAGTAATTTTAAACATGCTACAGTCGTATGTATCGATAGCATTGGAGAATTTGAAACACTAACTATTTGGGAAGGTAAAGGCAGCAACTTAAAGAAAACTTACAGTCAAGGTTATCCGCATTCAGTAGGCCTGTGGTACAGTGCAATGACGCAACGAATTGGTTTGAAACCAAATGAAGATGAATATATCTTAATGGGCATGGCTGCATACGGCGATGGCACTAGATTATATCAATCTATTAAAGATGATTTTATTGGTACAAGCGGATACGCAATGATCTCAATTAAACAAAACTTGCATCGCGGCTGCAAAGATTGGCGACCGGATCTTATTACTGAACAAGATATGTTTGATATTGCTGCTGCTACACAAATGGTATATGAAGATATACTGCGTTATACTCTTAAAAAGGCTGCACACAACTCACCTAGCAAGAACTTAGTTCTTATGGGAGGATGTGCATTAAACTGTAGTGCTAATCATATAGCATACGAATACTTTGACAATGTATGGATTATGCCTAACCCAGGTGATGCTGGAAGTTCAGTAGGAGCCGTACTAGCAAAATATAAAAAACATATAACACTTAACAACGCATACTTAGGATATGATATAGAAGGAGACTATCCAGTTGACGAACTTATTAAAGAGCTTAAATCAACAGGCATTGCAGGAGTCGCTAGCGGAAGGGCTGAGTTTGGGCCTAGGGCGTTTGGCAATCGTAGCTTGCTTGCTGATCCCCGTGGCAGCGATATCAAACGCAGGGTCAACGATATTAAGCAACGACAGCAGTTTAGGCCATTCGCACCAGTCGTGCTCGACGAGTACGCGGACGGAATCTTCAAAGGTCATCACAATAACTTTATGCAGTATACTTCCGCCTGCACCAGTCCAAGTTTGTATCCTGCCATCACCCACGTGGACGGAACAAGCAGAGTTCAAACAGTACCAAAGGATGGAAGCGGAATACGAAAACTGTTAGAGGCTTGGTATAAAGAAACGGGTTGTCCAATGTTGTTAAATACTTCGCTAAACATTAAAGGCAAGCCTATGGTAAATGACTTGACAGATGCTCAAGAGTTTGCTATAATGTATAATATAAATGTATGCTCTTAGGATAACAGACAACAAATGCAAACTAGACAAAATACAGATTACGGATACGATATACAGCGAGTATATCTAGAAATGTTTATGACAGACGCAGAAAGTTTTGTGCGCTGTCAAGGTGTGTTTGATCCAGAGACATTTGACAGACTATTGCAAGAACCTGCAAAGTTTGTTAAGAATTATGTAGATGAACATAATGCAT
>Ga0114995_10003414_pt1 | contig 10790 bp, 14 predicted proteins | sample ArcticOcean_MG_C_11_FD_87038 | JGI IMG/M metagenome (GOLD analysis project Ga0114995, IMG submission 87038) | Marine microbial communities from western Arctic Ocean - ArcticOcean_MG_CB2_154 | ecosystem: Environmental > Aquatic > Marine > Oceanic | place: Arctic Ocean: Canada Basin | collected... | reverse complement strand
TCTACGCTACACTTGGCTCAAACTGCGCGCGCGCAAGTATGGCGTCCGTACCCTTGTTCTGTTGGCCCTATCTTTTACGCTAGCCAGTTGGGGGGCTGGAATACTCATATTTTGGCAAATGCCGACTACTAAAATGTTGGATGGGGCTATTTTTCAAATAATTTTTATCGGACTGGCTGCATTAACAGTACCACACATGCTATTAGTTGACGGCATGTTTCGCCGCACGCCGTAAAATTATTAATATGTGTGGCCGCAGCACTTGCTATTCCAATAAACTCGCCACTTATGTATGAAACGAAAGCTACTAATAGTAACTAGAATTTTAAGACTAATAGTTTTCTCAAAATAAGAAAAAAAACAACGCAAACATACTTACCGAGCTATAAAGCATTAGACGTTCTTACTTTTTTAAACCTGAGGGCTACATCCATCGTACAAATAGTATTTATGAAACAGTGAGGTTTATCGTTGTGGAGTTAAGTAAATGACTGATTTAACCAATAATAAAATACGGCCGTTCTTTCATATTAAAAATTTTAAGGATGGGGTGTCAGACGCTGTATTGTCTAAGAAATTGACCACAGATGGCCGCTCCTCAGAATATAAAGAAGGATATGACTTTGGTATGTTTCTGCTTGAAAACAAATCCAATAGACAGAGCAAAGACAGTTTTTAAAGTAGATAAACAAACTGAAACCTTCATTGATTTATGAGGCCAATTATTTACTTTATTTGGCGACAAACAAGGAACCAGATGCAAATTATAAAAAATCAATTTTTTTTAGTTTTGGCTGTCATTACAGCATCAATTTTTGGCAACCCCGTCAAAGCAGAAGTAAATTTTTTTCGCATGTTTTTAAAAGTCCCTGACGCAAAACCACTTCCACAATATTATCTTCTCGCACAATATGAGTCTGACGAAGGTGCTCTGTTCTTAGCTGTCCATGATCAAGACAAGTCATACGTACTGTTTGAATTAGACCGCGCCGTTAGTTTAGGTTCAATGACCGTTACGGCAAAAGCATTTGATGGAGATAGGCTTGTTCTTGAAACTAGGGATGGGTCTACCTACTTTTTAGGTTTTTCAAATAAGGTGTCAAATGACCCTGCTGCAGTTAATATTAAATCAAAAAATAACACCCAAAAATTAGGTAGAATGGAATTCTCAAACGATAAAGACTCGCTAAGAGTTTTCAAAGATGTTGCAAATTTTCTGGGAATACCAAAATTTATCACTTCACAATTTATCAGTCTTCCCAAGCAAGCACGGACAAATTCTGGACGGCCCGGTTGGATCTTAGATGAAACAATTCCAAGCATCCTGTTAGTTACCTCCCCATTTAAATCTAATGATATTATTGTTACGATTGATGGCCTTGCCACCAATGATGTTAATAAATTAAAACAACATTTAACTAAAAAACCTAATATAGATTATTTCGACGTAGAAATTCAGAGAGACGGTAAATTAAAAATGATTCGGGTCAGATTATGAAGATGTTAAAATGGGCCGCTGTTAGCGTTAGTTTTTTTGCAACTTCACTGTCTGCAGATACAGTTCGATTAGTTAATGCCCCAGTTGACGCAGTAACAGCTTATTTTTCACAGCTTACTGGAAATGCTTATATTCTAGATTTTTCTTCTCCACAGATGGTCTCTATCTTGAAAGAGGTGAGTGGAAGCGAGAATATTCATGCTTTGTTTGTTGACTTGATTGAAAGCTTAGGCGGCGAAGTTAAACAAACAGCAACTAAGTCTTTTAAAATTAGTCAAAAAGTCGCGGAATCCGTGGAAATTCAAGATATTATAATGGAACCGGTTAGCCCTGAAATCGCACTTCAGCGTATCTACTTAGGTAATAAAATATCAAAAGACGGGGTTGGCGATCTTATTAGAACTGTACCAATTTTAAACAGCCTAACAGTCATTTCTGACGGATCAAACCTGGATGCAGTTTTGATCTCAGGAGAGGTTACTTCTATAGGCATACTCAAGAAACTTATTGGCACCCTCGATGCAGTAAAAAAGCCAGAAAAACCTAATTTAGATTTAGCCGCAGGCCTCAGTTCTAATGATAAGGGCCAACTATCAGAAACAGGCAACTCAACCCTTGAAGTTGTTGACCTAAACTTCGCCGATGCTGAAGAACTTGTGGCTACCTTGGCTCCATTATTATCCTCAGATGCTAACACGGCTGCAATAAGCGTTTCCGCTCATCAAAGCGCCAATCAGGTTATATTATCAGGATCTTCAAAAGCATTAAGACAAGCGCTCTCAGTTATAGCCTTAATGGATCGCGCGCCACGCCAAGTTTATGTGGATGCCATTATTGCAGAAGTTTCTGAAGATTCAGCATTAAAATTAGGGCTTCAATTTTCAGTAAACGAAGGTAGTTTTTCATCCAGCGTAGTCACTGGCCTCACAGGCAATAATATAGGCTCGCTGGCCGGCGACAGCTTCCTTACCGGTGCAGCTGGAGGCATAATTGCGATTGGTGCCGGCGCAAATAAAATAGCAGACATTGGGCTTATGCTTAATGCATTGAAGGGTGATACGGACAATAGAATTCTTGCAACTCCAAGCCTTATGACAACAGAAAACAAAGAAAGCACAATCCTTATAGGTCAAAATGTGCCTTTCATAACGGGCCAATACACTAATCAAGGGGGCGACAGCGCTGCACCCTTTCAGACGATAAAGCGAGAAGATCTAGGTACTATACTGAAGCTTAAGCCAAAAATTGGTAAAAATGGCGATATAATCATGGAGATCTGGCAAGAAATCTCCCGCATCGACCAGTCAGCCGTGGGGCTCAGTGATGTAGTCACGGTTAAACGACAAATTTCCACTGTGGTCAGCGCTAAAGAAGGCGAAACAATTGCTATTGGTGGCCTTCGAGTAGAACAAGAGGAAATTGGGGTATCAAAAGTACCATTTTTTGGAGACCTGCCATTTTTGGGGCCTCTCTTTACGCAAGAAAGCTCTAAAACAGTCAGTCGCAATCTCGCTATATTTTTGCGACCAACTATAGTGTCAAACCAAATTCAAAGAGCAAAAGTAGTAAAGGCATGGCGCGCCGATCTTGGTGAAAAGCTTTTTAATTATGGCGGCAATAAACTAAGATCTCGGGATCCAATACCCATTGGAAAGCGTTTAGAAATAGGTTCACTAAGGCCAAAAGTAAGAACTGTTGGCGAAAATTGATATGCCAGTTAGTCGTGAAGCACTGGAAAAATTAGGTATAAAAATAGACCAGGGTCAGTCACCAGTGGCAGTGTATTTCCCCAGCGACCTATCTCAAAGTACATTGCATGACTTATGGCTTGCTTTTGAGGGCAATATCACACTTCACCCCACCGACGAGCCTACAGAAGACAGCAAGGCAACGGCAAGTCGGCGAGATACAGAAATTTTTTCTGAAGTTGACGACTATATTTCTGAGACCGACTTTGTCAAAACCGCAGAAATAGCCCTTTCCGCACATGACGAAAATGATGCGCCAATAGTCCGATTGTTTAATACCCTCCTGTCCGCCGCAATTTCTAGAGAAGCTTCTGATCTCCACATTGACCCAAACAACAAAAATCTCTTAGTGAGGATGCGCATTGACGGGGTAATGACAGACTTTACTGAATTAGATCGGCGTGTTGCACAGATGATAATATCGCGGATCAAGCTTGTATGTAATCTTGATATAACTGAAAAACGCTTGCCCCAAGATGGCCGTATGAACGTGAACTTCAGAGGTAATTCTGTTGATATTCGTGTCGCGACATTGCCCACCAAGAATGGGGAACGTGTTGTACTACGATTTTTCACTAGCAATTTAACTCATGCAACAGTTGAAGACACTGAGCTTAACGCACCTCACGTTGGGTCACTTTTAGAAGCCCTTTCCAACCAGTCTGGTTTGATCTTGGTTTGTGGGCCAACAGGTTCTGGAAAAACGACAACAATCTATTCCCTTCTAAATACATTACTTGGCCGCGGATTGAATATTATGACTATTGAAGACCCCGTAGAGGTTGAGCTTCCTGAGGTCATTCAAACCCAGGTTAACGAAAATGTGGGTTTTAGTTTTGCAACCGGCCTTAGGTCATTATTACGTAACGACCCAGACGTAATACTGGTTGGGGAAATCAGGGACGCAGAAACTGCTGAAATTGCAGTGCGCGCAGCTATGACTGGGCACCTAGTTATTTCGACGGTTCACGCGAATACGCCCGTAGGCGCAATCAAGCGACTAACAAATCTCAACGTAGACCCAACTCTTTTGTCTGACTGTTTACTTGGTGTCTACTCTCAACGGCTTGTAAGGGTCTATTGCTCCAATTGCCGTGAAGTGTCTTCAACTTCGCAAGGTCACCAAAGTAAGCTCCCCGTCGCGTTTACAGGTTGCAAAACTTGTCATTACACAGGCTTTAAGGGAAGGTCTCCCGTTATGTCCCACGTTGAAATTACTGCCGAGAATGCCTCTTTAATTGAGACGAACCCAGCCAAAATAATGGTTATTGATACTATGTATACAGAGGCCTTAGATCTCTATTCCAAAGGGCTTACTCCCCAGTTTGAAATAACGCGCCTGAAGCACAACGTCTGATGGCAAAATACTATTACATAGCACAAACACCAGATGGTCCTGTTTCAGGGGTTATGGATGCGATCTCCAAAAAAAATGCACTGAAGGAATTGTCAAATAAAGGTTATTTAGCGACTGAAATAAAGCGCGCTCAGAAATTTGGGAAAAAAGCGTTTTGGAATTTCATTGAAGCCCTGCACGCACTAATTGATCAAAACACCACTCTGTCTGAGGCATTGACCTTGTTGGCGGCGCAAAACAACCGAACCATCAGTAAAATTGCAAACCAACTCAATAGCGGATTGTCAGAAGGTACTGACTTTCTTGACGCACTCGAAGCTGTTTTCTACGATCTTGATTTAGCGATTATTTCCCTTTTGAGGGTGGGTTATGAAAATGCGGGGCTTGAAAAATCTCTTTCTCAAATAATTGTGGCTAAGTCGGAAAAAGATGAACTTATTTTAGAAACTCAAAAAGCCGTAGCGTACCCAGCCTTTGTGTTGGCTATCGCAATTTTTGTATTAATTATTATTTTTGACAATGTACTTCCAGAATTTAAAACTATGATTTCTGAAGATTCCCAGAGTGGCCTGACCGTTTTAATACTATCGTTTTCCGGCAGAGGTTATGACACTCTTCTTTACATTTTTTGGTCTTCTTTAGGGCTTCTATTTTTCTTTGCTCTTTTACGAAGTACAGAAACTACCAGAATGGGATTTGAAAAAATGCTTAACTTTTTCCCAATTCTGGGGCCACTTCTCAGAATTAAAACCAAATTAAGTTTTTTGGAAAATATTTCTTTAGCACTCGCACTAAAAAGTGACCTCAAGCAGGCACTTCAATTTTCGGTAAAAGCTATAAGTAATCGCTACCACCAAGTTTTGCTGTTTCGACTAGAACAGGAAATTTTAGAGGGGACTTCATTTGAAGTTGCCCTGACACGAACTGGATTATTTGGGCAGATGGAACTTTTAAGAATTGGCCTGGCCGAAAAATCTGCACGGCTACCCGCAACATTTGAAACCCTCTATCAAAGTAATATAAAAAGTCGGCAGAAGTGGATCAATTTAATTATCCAGCTGCTTGGCCCATTTGCTATAATCATATTAGGACTAATTATATTTTTTGTAGCCTTCGCAGTGGTTACACCTATGATGTCACTGCAGCAGTCGGTAGGATAATTTATGGAAAAATCAAAACATGAACGAGTTCAGGCATTTACGTTAATTGAAATATTAGTAGCACTAACTATTATTGGCGTCTTGCTTACGTTTGTGGCACCTATGGTCTTAAATCGACCGGACCAAGCCCGTAACTTAAAACTGCAGAATGATTATTCAGCAATTGAAACGGCCTTAAACCTTTACCGTTTAGATAACGCCCGGTTTCCAAATAAAAATGAAGGTCTAGCAATCCTGATTAATGCTGAAAATAATTCTTTAGGTTACCTGGCTAGCCTACCTAAAGATCCCTGGGGCCAACCTTATGAAATTGACTTCAAACCATCTGGCGGACTTCAGATTAAATCTGCAGGCCCCGATGGGGTTTTTGATCCAGTGAGTAAGGGCGATGATAATTTTAGCGAAATATTTAAATAACAAAAGACGGCTATCCGGATTTAGTCTGTTAGAAATCCTGACGGTCTTAGTAATAGTTGGGGTCATTTTAACATTGCCCCGCTGGCCTTTAATAGGTTTCAATTTACTCAATCGTGTTAATTATAAAATACATCAAACACAGGCTAAAGTTGATGGAGCCATTTTAGCGCAGTCACGTCCCAGCTCACAAAAGGTTATATTAGTAAATCTGGAACCAATTTGCCCATCAAAAGTTGTACAAGTTTATTTGGGCGGATGGTTAATGCCAATATCTATAGAATGCGCCAGGGGGACTCTAAGTATAAGTGCACTTGGAGAACTGAGGCTCGAAGAACCTTGAGGCGGCACAGTGGGTTCATACTTTTGGAGCTTCTGGTGGCGCTCGCTGTATCTGCTATTGCCTTGTCGTTGTTATGGCAAGCCTCAAACAATCGCATACATATGCTCACTAGATTAGAAGGAAATTATGCCTTGAGCCGTTTGACAGCCGATATTGATATTCTAAGGGCTGCCAACCAATCTCTTGAGGTAAATCCGTCTCATTACTTACCGTTAGAGTTAATGATTACATCTGAGGAAATACATGTAACCTCTCATCTCTATAAAACTAAAAAGATTTTCAAGAGATGAGCAGCTACAGGAAGCCCGCATTTACACTGATTGAGCTGTTAGTCTCACTTGCCTTGTCAGGGGTACTAATTGTGCTCTTAAACAGCCAAATCACCAATTCCATTTTCACCGATGTTAAAATAAAAAAACAAAACGAGTATCGTCTGGAAATCGAGAGCGTTCTGGAACAGCTAAATGCAGATATATTATCCGCCTCCCATCAACCAAACGGACAGAAATCGATAAAGTTCTATGCTCTCGAAAATAAAGTGCGGCTACATTTGAAGCGGTTTGGTATTTCACCAAACACCCAGCAACTACATGGCGTAGAGGTTATTTGGAAATTTGATAATAGTGGCATTACGCGTTCAATAAATTCAGCTGAAGGCAATTATAGACGTATACTTTCTAGCAAACAAGTTAACGCTGAAATAGAAAGAGTTGGGGAAAAAGTTATCAAATTAGTGCTAACAAACCAGCACTTCACTAAATCTAAGTTATTTGCATTATGAAGAATGCATCAAGAAAAAATGGGTTTCTATTACCTTTAGCATTATTAAGCCTTTTGGTAGTTTCCATAATTGCAATGAACGGGTTTACGTACATTCGGCATCACACAAATTTACTCAAACAAAGCGAAAATTCCGTCATAATTAGTGCCCAACAAGAGAAATTTGAACTGCTTCCCTTTGAAAACAGTATTCCAGTGCAGCCGGATGTATCAGCTCAGTTTGTGACATTGTCTGGAGTTTACAACCTATCTTTTTTAAAGGCCCGGGACGTACACAATGCAAACTACATAATTGAAGAACAAATACCAATAGTTCGCCGTTTGTTATCCCTGTGCGCTAACAAACCAGAACTCACTGAACCTATTTTGGAATATTTGAAGCTGGCTGGTGACGTAGAAATAGGTTTTGGGTTGATTGATTTTTTGAACGAATTGTCAGTTCCACTCGACACGGGAGTGGAGGTACTTCCCTGCCTACGTATTTTACCAAGATCATATAAGCTAGACCTAGCTTTAGCCTCAGATATAACTTTGCAAGCTTACTTTGATTTAAGTGCTTCTCAAGCACGTTTACTTGGAAGGTATTTAGCTGATGGGACCATTCCAAATCATGCAGCCGTCATGAGTTTCTTGGCCAAACATCATAAAGGTAAAGATTTTTCAGCGTCTCTCAGAAACACGGCTATTTCAGCACGACTTGACCATAAAGCTATGGTACTTAATTTTAAAGGTGAAACCTTTGCATATCTTGACAATGTATTGAATAGGGAAGGTAATTGGATAAAAAATCGAAACTTTTTTTTATGGACCCCAATGAATTAAACCCATGACAGATTTATACAGGCTGGTATCTCCAGAAAAATTAGAACTTTACGATTTAAAGAAAGATGGAAAATTAGTTTTCTGCCAAAGTATTGAGGCGGCCAATTTTAATTTTAAAAAAATAAGACACCTAATTTTATCTGCATATTTTGTTAATTGGGATATGACACGTATTGAGAACACGGCATACCAGCCTCGCGGTGACGCCAATTTGTTTGCTTCAAAATCCCTATTTGAAAAAGAAAATCTAATTATTACGGCCCCCTATCTCAACATTTCAACCGGGTTTTGGGCTCAGGCCTGGGCACCAAAAGACAAGCTGGTATCCATTCTCAAAAATATACCAAAACGAGCCAAGATTTACGCTGAAAGCATAGCAATTTCGGCTAATGATAATACTACTTTCTGGCAATCCGGCCCTATAACACTCAATAATTCAGACGAGACGGGCTTTGCCGCGAGACATTCTGCAACCATTCACGGAAAAGTCGTCGCAACTTTGGATGGCTTCAATTTCATACCCCGGGCAGCATTCAATCTATTTAAACAAAAAAAACCCTATGCCCTCATATTGGCGGGCTTAGCTTTATTCGCCAGCATAATCTTTGCATGGGAATATTCAATAAAAGACGCTTTAAGAAATAATCGCGAGCCCGCAGCAATTTTTGACAATAGGCTGCTCGGTCTAGAGCTCATAAACACAATTCAGAATTTTGTACCAAATGGCGCAGCTGAGCGGATGACTTTTGACCAGCGCACCAAAGAAACGCATCTAACCTTTGTGTCAAAAACAAAAGCAACAAAGTTTTTCGAAATCATTTTAACGTCACCCGAGAGCACAGGTGATTGGGATATCTCCATTACAGATTACACCATAATTTTCAAAGAACGCGGGGGGGACCAATGACGCGAATAATTGCCACGTCTGTATTACTTCTGCTTTCAACTATAGTTATTATGCTAAGCTTAGAATTGAAGTCTTGGAGCGATGGAATAGCATCAAATGATGTTCAGAGTTTTATTAAAGTTGAAGAGACACGATTAAATATAGGCCTATGGGAAAAATATCTTGGCCACAAATTAGACCTTAATTTGGTTACGTCTAATGTTTTTGAAATTAATCTGAAGAGTGTATCTGATAAGGAAATTTTCAGTTTGCTAGATAAGCTTGAAAACCTGAGATATGCCCGGCTACACAAACTTGACATAATAGCCAACCAGCCGAAGCAGATGTTTGAAATTTTAGCTGTCATGACCTTAAATTAAAGTTATTCCAATGTTCAGACCGGTTCGAGAAAATGAGCGTAGAATAGTTGTTAGGGCATGCATTTTTATGGCTGGACCGCTGTTGGCATTCTCATACTTACAGCTCTCCAGCCCCTCACTCCTTAACCTCTTCGCGATTGGCCTGTCTCTTGCCTGGGCTTACCTGTCAGTTGAAGATGTATTAAGATTGTCAGTACCGACACGAGCCCTGTATCTTATCTGTGCTCTTACTTGTGTCTACGCCGTTTTGCAGCAAAAACCATTGTGGGACTACTTTTTATTAGCTTTATGTTTTTCTTGCGTATTTTTAACGATTTGGCTTTTCGAATTTTTTAAAGCAAAAAAACTTATGGGGTTTGCAGATTTTTTGGCGATTATTAGCCTGGGCTTGTCACTCAAACCACACATGCTTGGCCCGTGGCTACTAATTGCTTGCTCTATCCCACTTCTGGGTGTTTTATCACAGCGCAAGAATTGGTCGGCAAAGCTACCGTTCATACCTTACCTGACAGTTGGCTGGATGCTGGCATCCTGCCTCAGTTGAGTTCTATTAGACGATTAACGAAGGGCTGATAGACTGGAAGGTAAGCCAACTCAATAAAATTTTCCCTAGAAGTTCGCTTCCACATTATGGCACTTTTAACTTGAGGGTTTATTTGGCAACCATAAATCTTTTGTTCAACAGTTTCGCTAACTTCAAATAAATATGAGAGCCCCTGGGAGGCGCATTGCTTACTAACAAAATCTTTAAAACCCTGCTTGCCATCAAATTCTAAGCGAATTTCTAAAATGTCTTGTATATTATTATTTTTCTTTTTTACTGCTACGCTTAGTGCCTGCGCATTGCTATCTTTAAACACATTGACCACTGGTGAACTCGGTATTTTGCACAGCCAACTGTCGGACGGTAAATCAAAGTAATATTCTGACATCTCATCTGAAAATATTAGTGATCCACTTAACGTTACCTTGGCCACTGCCGGAATGAACGATTGAGCGGGCGGGCAATGGAGCACATTTGGTTTGTCCGGTGTAATAATATTATTGGAGCATCCAAAGGTAGCTAACGCAAGCAATAATACAAACGACTTCCTGAACATAGCTGTCTCCAAAAGAAGTATTTCCTTGTTACATTACTAGACACTCTTGATCTAATGCGCCAGCGAACAGCTCAACTGTTTTACAGGAGCTGCGTCTTTATAGCTTATTGAGCGCATGATGCTTACTACCGGCCGGAAAAGGTTCAAGGCGGTGCCTAAATGCGGATACAAAACTTGACGTGGCTTAACCTTTTTGTTTTTAACAAAAATAAATTTTGGCTAATTATAACATTGATAAATAGTGACTACATGTTAAACTCTATGTAAACAAAATTATAGAAAATTCGGAGAAAAGTAATGCG
>Ga0114995_10003410_pt1 | contig 10799 bp, 9 predicted proteins | sample ArcticOcean_MG_C_11_FD_87038 | JGI IMG/M metagenome (GOLD analysis project Ga0114995, IMG submission 87038) | Marine microbial communities from western Arctic Ocean - ArcticOcean_MG_CB2_154 | ecosystem: Environmental > Aquatic > Marine > Oceanic | place: Arctic Ocean: Canada Basin | collected... | reverse complement strand
TGGAGCTTCTTCAGCAGCAGGAGCTTCTTCGGCAACTGGAGCTTCTTCAGCAGCAGGAGCTTCTTCGGCAACTGGAGCTTCTTCAGCAACTGGAGCTTCTTCAGCAGCAGGAGCTTCTTCAGCAACTGGAGCTTCTTCAGCAACTGGAGCTTCTTCAGCAGCAGGAGCTTCTTCAGCAACTGGAGCTTCTTCAGCAGCAGGAGCTTCTTCAGCAACTGGAGCTTCTTCAGCAACTAACTCAGAATTTGCTTTTGCAATTTCTAAAGCTCTAGCTTCATTAACTTCTTTTTCCGCTTCCAAAGCAGTAGCTAAAATATCCTTCTCTACTTTAAGTATATCATCTGTTTTAGCTTGAGTTTTTGTGTTTTTTTGGTCTAACCAAGCTTCAAATCTAGTTTCAGCTTCTTCTTCGCTAAAAGCTCCTTTTGCAGCTCCAGCTAAAAGGTGTTTTTTCATTAAAACTCCTTCGTGTGATAAAATAGCACGAACTGTATTTGTTGGTTGAGCACCTTTCATCATCCATTCTACAGCACCGTCGAAATTAAGTTCGATAGTTGCAGGATTTGTATTAGGATTGTATTGACCTAATTTAGTGATGAATTTACCATCTCTTTTAGCACGGCTATCCGCAACAACAATTGCAAAAATTGGTCTTGCTTTTCTTCCGTGTCTCTGTAATCTAATTTTAGTAGGCATAATTTTTTTTCAGTTTAAACTATCTCAGTAGTATTCTGGTTAATAAATAAGGCTGCAAATATGCAATTTTTTATTTAATTATCAGAAACAAAATTAAATTTTAATACTTATTAACATAGCCTTTAAATTTATGTTTTAATTGTAGTTTTACGGCAATGCATATTAATTACGATTTACATATATAGATGTACTTAATTTTTGACACAGAAACAACTGGTCTTCCTAGAAGCTGGAAGGCTCCTTTTACTGACGTAGATAATTGGCCTAGGTGTGTTCAAATTGCTTGGCAGATTCATGATAAATGGGGAGAATTAATAGAAACAAAAGATTTCTTAATTCGTCCTGATGGCTATGATATTCCTTACGATGCGGAAAAAATACATGGTATTTCTACTTTGTTGGCTCAAGAAAATGGCCACGATATAGAAGACGTTTTAGTCGAATTTAAAAAAGCTTTAGAGAGTGTTGAGTTTGTTGTTGGTCAGAACGTAGGTTTTGATATTAACATCATGTCTTGTGAGTTTCATAGGTTTGGTTACGATCCTTTTTTAAATACTTTTCCACTTTTAGATACTTGTACAGAAGCTACTGCTAGTATTTGTCAAATTCCTGGAGGAAGAGGAGGGAAGTTTAAGTTACCAAACCTTACCGAACTACACACTTTTTTATTCGGGTCTGCATTTGACGAAGCTCATAACGCTACTGCCGATGTTGTAGCTACCACAAGGTGTTTTTTAGAATTATTAAGAAAAGGCCATTATTCTGTTGATCAGTTAAACAAAGACAAGGATTATCTTACTCAATTTCAGTCTCACAATAGTACTGTGATTGAGCCTGTGCAGTTAAAGCATTTAAATCTTAAGTTGGAGAGTCAAAAGCTTAAAGACTTACATAAAAAAGAGACTAGCGAAAACTCTGACTCTTCTCAAATAGATCTTTCTGAATACTCATTTTCTCATTTACATAACCACTCTCAATACTCTGTTCTTCAGTCTACTAGTCAGGTTTCTAATATGGTAGAAAAGGCATTTGAGTTAAATATGCCAGCTGTTGCAATAACCGATGTTTCTAATATGTATGGTGCTTTTCATTTTACCAAAAGCATATTCGATCATCCGGCAAATAAAGAGGTAATTGAACACAATAAAAAAGTCGAATCTGGCGACTTAAATGAAGAGCTGAAAGAGTTTGCTATTAAAGGAGTTTTGGGTTGTGAACTGCTTATTTGTAAAAATCATCTAGATAAATCATTTCAAGATAACGGAAGTAAAATGGTGTTCTTATGTAAGAATAAGGATGGTTACCATAATCTTTCGAAAATGAGTTCTATCGCGTTTGTAGATGGTTTTTATTATGTGCCTAGAATCGATAAAAAAGTTGTAGAAAAATACAAAGAAGGATTAATTGTTTTAAGTGGTGGTTCAAGAAGTGATATTGCCGACCTTATTCTAAATGTAGGAGAGAAGCAAGCGGAAGAAACATTTTTGTGGTGGAAGGATACTTTTCAAGACGACTTTTATGTAGAAATTGTAAGACACGGAATTGAGGAGGAAGATATAGTTAACGAAGTAATGTTGCGATTTGCTAAAAAGCATAACGTTAATATTTTAGCTTCTAATGAGACCTATTACTTAGAAAAAGAAGATGCCAACGCGCACGATATTTTGTTGTGTGTTAAAGAAGGAGAATTACAATCTACTCCCAAAGGAAGAGGTAGAGGGTTTAGATACGGACTAAGTAATGACGAATATTACTTTAAATCTCAAGATGAGATGAAGAGTCTGTTCGCTGACTTGCCACAAGCAATTATCAATATTGAAGAAGTACTTTCTAAAGTCGAAAATTTTCATCTAAAGAGAGATGTTCTTCTTCCTGCGTTTGATATTCCAGAACAATTTTTGAATGAACAAGATGCTGACGGAGGTAAAAGAGGAGAGAATGCATATCTAAAACACATCACTTTTGAAGGTGCAAAAAAAAGGTATGGCACTATAACTGATGAAATTGAAGAGAGATTACTTTTCGAACTAAAGACGATTGAAAACTCAGGATATCCTGGTTACTTTTTAATTGTTCAAGATTTTACTTCTCAAGCAAGATTAATGGGTGTTTCAGTTGGACCTGGAAGGGGGTCTGCTGCAGGTTCTGCTGTTGCTTATTGCATTGAAATTACCAATGTAGATCCTATCAAGTACGACTTACTTTTTGAGCGTTTCTTAAATCCGGATAGAGTTTCTCTACCCGATATTGATATTGATTTTGATGATGAAGGAAGAGGGAAGATTATCGAATGGGTGGTAAATAAATATGGTAAAAATCAGGTAGCTCAAATCATTACTTATGGTACTATGGCTGCAAAGTCTGCTATTAGAGATACCGCCAGGGTGTTAGACTTACCTTTGTCGGAAGCAGATAAATTAGCCAAGAGCTTACCAGAAATAAAACTTAAAAAGCTTTTTGGACTTGATGAAAAAGAACTTAAAGAAAAGCTAAATGGAGAGCAGTATCAACAAGCTCAAGAAATAATTAAATTATCTCAGGAAGATAATTTAAGGTCAGATACTATTAATCAGGCAACCATTTTAGAAGGGTCTTTAAGAAATATTGGTATTCATGCCTGCGGAGTAATTATTACTCCCGATGATATTTCTAAATTCGTTCCTGTTACTACTGCTAAAGATGCAGATCTTTTAGTTACTCAATTCGACAATAGCGTGGTAGAAGATGCTGGTATGTTGAAAATGGATTTCTTAGGTCTGAAGAATCTTACCATCATTAAAGACTGTTGCAAAATTATTAAGCACATTCATGATGTTGATATAGATATAGATGCTATCCCACTAGATGATGAGTTAACGTATGAGTTATTTCAGAATGGAGAAACAAATGGTGTTTTTCAGTTCGAATCTGTAGGAATGCAAAAGAATTTAAAGCTTCTCAAACCAGATAAGTTTGACGATCTGATTGCAATGAATGCTTTGTACCGTCCGGGTCCAATGGAATACATTCCTGATTTCATTGCTAGAAAACACGGGCACGAAGATATAATTTACGACTTGCCAGAAATGTCGGAATATCTAGCAGACACTTATGGAATTACTGTCTATCAAGAGCAGGTGATGTTACTTTCTCAAAGTTTAGCAGGCTTTTCTAAAGGGGATGCCGATGTATTGAGAAAGGCTATGGGTAAGAAGATATTTGCTCTTCTACAAAAATTAAAACCTAAATTTTTAAGAGGTTGTGAAGAGAGAGGCCATGATGTAGAGATTGCATCTAAAATTTGGAAAGACTGGGAGTCGTTTGCTGCCTATGCCTTTAACAAATCTCACTCTACTTGTTATGCCTTAATTGCTTTTCAGACAGCCTATTTAAAAGCACACTATCCGGCCGAATATATGGCGGCTTACCTAACTCATAACATGAACGACATTAAAAAGGTGACGTTCTATATGGAAGAGTGTAAGCGAATGGGAATAAAGGTTTTAGGGCCTGATGTAAACGAAAGTTTCTACAAATTTGCAGTTAATAAAAACGGAGAAATAAGATTTGGATTAGGAGCAATTAAAGGAGTAGGAGAAGGAGCGGTAGAAGCAATTGTAAACGAAAGACAAGAGTCTGGAAATTATATTTCTATTTTCGAACTTACTAAACGAATTGATTTAAGAGCAGCAAACAAGCGAGCATTCGAAAGTTTAGCAAATTCTGGTGCTTTTGATAGCTTTGGCCATTTACGTGCCTCATATTTTGTAGTAGAAAACGAAATGACTTTCTTAGAGAAAGCCATTAAATACGGAGCTAAACACCAGCAAAATGAAAATTCTTCTCAAGTATCTTTATTTGGGGAAGCTTCCGATTTAATTCTGTTAGAACCAAAAGTTCCTATTTGTGAGCCTTGGCCTATGCTAATTAGATTAAACAGAGAAAAAGAAGTGGTTGGCTTCTATATTTCTGGCCACCCTCTAAATGATTATAAGTTAGAAATGAGTAGTTTCTGTAATCTTAATATCTCTCAAATTAAAGATCTAGAAGCTATAAAAGGAAGGGATGTAAGAATTGCTGGTATGGTGTCAGAAGTAGAGCATAGGTTTACTAAAAAAGGAAATCCGTTTGGCACTATTACTATTGAAGATTACCACGATAGTATTACTTTTTTCTTGTTTGGAGAAGATTACCCAAAGTACAAGCCTTATATGACCGAAGGTTGGTTTTTGTATGCTCAATGTAGGGTTCAAGACAAGAAATGGAAAGAAGGGGAGTTAGAGATGAAAATTGTTAGCGTAGAATTATTGTCGGAAATAAAAGAAAAGACAATAAGATCCGTTCTGTTAAAGGTCAATTTAGAAGATTTATCTCAAAATTTATTTGAAAACATTTCAGAACTTTGTGAAGAGTATCCTGGCAAACATAATTTAAAGTTTGTTGTTAACGATTACAAAGATGGATACCAAGTTGGTCTTCGTTCTAAAAAGTATAAGGTTAATCTAGAAGATACCTTTTTAAATAGCTTGAAACAAATCTCGAATATTGATTTAGAAATCAATTAAAATATTAATTTTGTATATCACTTAAATTTAAAAAAACATGGCATTAGAAATCACAGACGCAAATTTTGAAGAATTAGTATTAAAATCAGACAAGCCAGTATTGGTTGATTTTTGGGCTACATGGTGCGGACCTTGTAGAATGGTAGGACCTATTGTTGACGAATTAGCTAATGATTACGATGGTAAAGCTGTTGTAGGAAAAGTTAATGTAGACGACAACTCTGCTATTCCATCTCAATTCGGAATAAGAAATATTCCTGCATTATTAATTTTTAAAAAAGGAGAAATCGTTGATAAAGTAATCGGCGCAGTTCCAAAAAATGTACTTGCAGAAAAATTAGATGCACATCTATAATTCTAAACTTATTAAAGGGCTTTAAAAAGCCCTTTTTTTATGGACTTTAAAGAGCAAATAGAAATATTCGAAAAGCTAGATTTTCTAGCTAGCCAGGCGGTGGAAGGTTTTATAACCGGTCTCCATAAAAGTCCATTTCACGGATTCTCGGTAGAGTTTGCCGAACACCGTCAATACAACCAAGGAGAAAGTACAAAACATATTGATTGGAAGCTTTTTGCTCGTTCCGATAAGTATTTTGTTAAAAAATACGAAGAAGAAACCAACTTAAGGTGCAGAATTATTATTGACAATTCTTCTTCGATGCATTTTCCTAAAATCGATAAACCAGACTTTTCTAGACCTAATAAAATTTATCATAGCATTTTTTGCTCTTTAGCTTTAATGAAGCTCTTCAAAAAACAAAGAGATGCGGTTGGTCTTAGTGTGTTTTCCGACAAACTAAGCGTACACACCAACGAAAAAACAACCATCAAGCACCATCAAATTCTTTTTAACGAATTAAAAAACATATTAGGTGACGATAGCTTAAAAAAAACTACAAGTGCTGTAGAGTCTCTACACGAAATAGCGGATAGTATTGCTCCAAGATCATTGGTGGTGCTATTTAGCGATCTATTAGATAATTCTTCTGAGTCCGATCAGTTAATGTCGGCATTGCAACATTTAAAATTTAACAAACATGAAGTAGTAATATTTCATTTGTTAGATAAAGAAAAAGAAATTGATTTCGAATTTGAAAACAGACCATTCAAATTTATTGATATGGAATCGGGAGAAGAAATGAAGCTCTCTCCTAATAACCTCAAGAAAGAATATCAAAAATTTAAGCTAGAACAGATAAAGAAGTTAAAACAAAATTGTGCCCAATTTAAAATTGATTTTGTAGATGTAGATATTAATAAGGATATCAATAAAGTATTGATGACTTATCTTCATAAAAGGAAACAATTAGGACGTTAACATGAGTGGAGTATCTATTTCAAAATCGAACTTTGTATTAGGATTGCAATGCGACAAGTCTTTGTACCTTAAAAAAAACAATCCCGAATTTGGAGATCCTATTTCTTTACAGAGTCAGAATATTTTTGACATGGGTAATAGGATAGGGGTTTTTGCTCAACAACTATTTCCGGGTGGAGTAGACGTTAAAGAAAACAGCACCTTTAGAGAAGATAAAATTGAAAAAACCCAACAATATATTGAGGATGGAGAACAAGTTTTGTATGAGGCTGGTTTTTCTTACAACAATATGTATTGCTTTGTTGATATTCTGGTTAAGAAAGGGGACGGATGGCTTATTCATGAAGTGAAAAGCTCTACCAAAATCACAAAAAATCATATTAAAGATGTTTCTTTTCAGTACTACATTCTCGAAAAATGTGGACTAAATATAAAAGGAGTCTATATCACTCATATCAACAATCAATACAAAAGAAAGCAGAAACTTCTTATTAATAAGTTGTTTAAATCGGTTTCTGTAATAGATAAAGTTTTGGCTAACCAAGAGTTAGTAGAAACTAAGGTTGATCACTTCTTTGAGGTGTTAAGCCATGATGATGCTCCTCAAACTAAAATTGGATCTCATTGCACTTCTCCTTATGTGTGTATGTTTAAAACGCTTTGTTGGAAAGATATTCCATCATACAGTGTTTTTGATATTTCTAGGCTATCCTCGAATGATAAATGGGATTTGTACAATCAGGGAATTGTTGCTTTAGATGAGATTCCTAAAGATTTTTCTTTGTTAGCAAGGCAACAAACAGAAGTGGATAGTTATCTCAATGATCAGATTGTAGTAGATAAAAAAAGGCTTTCTGATTTTTTGAATAAAGTATCACCAAATATTTACTTTCTAGATTTCGAAACCTACCAATCTGCAATTCCTACTTTGGTAGGAACCAATCCTTACCAGCAAATTCCATTTCAATATTCGGCTCATTATCTTGATGAGAAACAAGAGATTACTCATTTCGAATTCCTATCTACTAACTTAGAAGACCCTAGGGAAGAGTTTATATTATCTCTTATAGAAGATTTAAGGCATCCAGGGGATATTTTCGTGTACAATATATCTTTCGAGAAACAAAGATTGCAAGAGTTATCTAGAGCATTTCCTGATTACGCCAGTCTTTTAAATGATATCATTGACCGTATGGTCGATCTTATTATTCCATTTAAAAACGGTTAGTATTAATCGCCTAAAATGAAAGGAAAAAACTCTATTAAAAACGTTTTGCCTGCTTTAGTACCTGGTTTTTCATATCAAGATTTAGATATAAATAATGGCATTTTAGCTAGCCAATCTTTTCTTAATTTATCTAGGGTAGAAGATCAAGAACAAGTTAATAAAACAAGAAAAGACCTTTTGGAGTATTGCAAGCTCGATACACTAGCAATGGTTAAGATATTTGAGGTCTTAAAGCAGGATTGTGTTTAATAATTTAAACACTCTCTGTGGGAATAGTATTATTGTCTTTTATGTCCTCATAAAAATTAATCGTACTAACTTGGATGTAAGGCATTAACCAAAGTAAACCAATTCCTAGCGTCAGAATAGCAAGTAGAGCCCATCCTAAGAAACTTAATCCTAGAAAGAATATCTTCCATTTATAGCCCATCATCATTTCTTTGCTTTTCTTGAGGGCATTTGTAGGAGAGATGTCCGGATTGTCTGCAAGAATATAAAAGACCATAGAATAAGAAAAAGCTGCAATTATTCCAGGAACAATTAGTAAAAGCATTCTTAGTATAACGTTTGCTAATACTAATAAATATGTTAAAAGAACAGTTTTGTAATTGTTAAATCCTTGAAATAAATCAACAATTTTGGCCTCTTTTTTTCTAGTAAAGTTCAATGAGAAAATTATAAATCCTAATGCTAAAGGAGCTCCTACTAATAAAGAAATTACATTGCTAGTAATGGGAAGGGATAGGCTTATTAGTTGAATAGGGATTAATACAATATAATATACTAAAGTTGCTTTTATAAATTGCCACCATCTACCTTCTAAAGATTGACGAGCCATTTTCATTAATTCTGCGTTTTCTGTAACCATGGTTTTAAGTTTTTTTTAACCTACTTCTGTTTTGAGTCCTTTTTCAGTTTATTCTGACTTTTTAATTATTTAAAATACGAGTTTTAATCCCGCACCATTTTCGTTTATAGTAAATTTTAATTCTTTGTTATCCCAAAAAGATGTTTTGAGTTGAGCGTTGTTGTAAAGCTTTACGGAATCCTCAAATTTCTTGTTGAATATAATTCTAAATGGAATAGAAATCAATACTAATCCACCACCAATCAATATACATAGTGGATTTAATTGTTTTCCTATTATTTTTTGTTTTAGTTGCCAACTTAATAATAGAGAACCAGTGAAACCTAATACTGTAGAAAGCGAATAATACGTAAAGCCTGAGGCAATCTTGTCATATGCAAGTTCGTTCGTTTCCATTATTTCAATGAGTTTAAAATTACTTAATGTTTTTTGTCCATGGATATACTGATTGCCAAAAAGAGATTTTTCAACTTTAATAGTTTTCTTAACTGATTGAGAGAAAGAATAAGAGTATCCAATAAATAATAGACATATAATAATTAAGTTTTTTTTCATGATGATAAAAATATAATTAAACCAAAAAACATGAAAAATGAGAATAGGGGGTTCATGGTCTTTAGGCAATAAGTTCCGTAAATATAAAAAAGATTTCTTTGGAAAAACAATGCTGTATTTTACGATTTTTTAAACAATAAAAGATAATTATGCTATCAACTTCAATGTTTGTTATTGGATTTATTATATTCTCTATTTATTTGATAGGCCTTTCTTACATGATTAATTATGGTCATAAGTCTCAAGAAAAAGAGGAGTCTAATGATCCTGAGATTAAAAAGTCTAAAAAATCATAAATATTCTTTTATTTAAAAGAATAATATTTTTTTCTATCTCTTGTATAGTTGCTCTTATTGAGTTTAACTATATAATATGGTTTTGCTATGTTTAAACATGCAAGCCCTTCTTAAAATACCTCAAAATTTTTTATAGTATATGAAGAAAATATTTTTTATAATTCTAATTTTTAGCCAACCAATATTTGCACAAAATCTTAGCGACTTGCAATTTGGGACTGATGCAACTTTCGATTTAGTGAGTTGGAATATAAAATGGTTTCCAAACAATGGCAATATTACATCGGTTAATGTTCAAGAAATCCTTACAAATTTAGACGCTGATATATATGCTTTGCAAGAAATTGAAGATACTACACTTTTGAAACAAACTGTATCGAATATCCCTGGTTACGAATGTTATTTTAAAAGTAGCTATTACGGAGGCTTAGCTTACGTATATAACACTAATACTATTCAGGTGAATTCTAAATATGAGATATTTACATCCAATTTATATTGGAATGCTTTTCCAAGGTCTCCACAAGTATTTGAATTTACTTTTCTGGGCGAAGAGTATGTTGTTATTAATAATCATTTCAAATGCTGTGGTGATGGAACATTAGATGAAAACAATTCTAATGATGAGGAAAATAGAAGGTTACAAGCTGTTACTTTTCTAAAACAATTTATAGATGATAATTTTTCAACTAAAAGAGTATTTTTATTAGGAGATCTAAATGATAATTTGACGGATGATTCTGAAAATAATATATTTCAGGAATTTATTAATGATAACGCTAACTACCTATTTGCTGACATGGAAATTGCACAAGCTAGTAGTGTAGACTGGTCATATCCCACTTGGCCATCTCATCTTGATCATATTCTTATTACTAATGAGATTTTCGATGATTTTCAAAATTTAAATTCACTTGTTTCTGTAATTAGAATTGATGATTATATGGGTGGCTGGATTAATTATGAAAATAATGTTTCTGACCATAGGCCAATTGGTATAAAGCTTGATTTTAATTCTGTAAGTTTCATTCCTGAAGTAATCAATCAAGAAAAAAGAGTTGTTAAAACTTTAAATATGTTGGGAGAAGATGTTATTAAAAATAGTTCAGGATTAATCATTGAAATATTTGATGACGGAACAGTTGAGAAGAAAGTAATCATAGAATAACATCCCACTCTATCTTATCACTACCAATAAACTTTTTGACGTAATAGTTAGCTCCTAAGGTCTTTTCATATGGATAATGAACAACGTTGCCATAAAGTAGATTCTTGTCTCTAAAATAGCTCTCTA
>Ga0114995_10003408_pt1 | contig 10802 bp, 11 predicted proteins | sample ArcticOcean_MG_C_11_FD_87038 | JGI IMG/M metagenome (GOLD analysis project Ga0114995, IMG submission 87038) | Marine microbial communities from western Arctic Ocean - ArcticOcean_MG_CB2_154 | ecosystem: Environmental > Aquatic > Marine > Oceanic | place: Arctic Ocean: Canada Basin | collected... | reverse complement strand
ATATTCAATAACATTCCCTTTTGCTCTTCGTCAAATGGAAATACTGTTTTTATAAAACCGTCTTCATTATTACTTGTACTTTTTTCAAGTCTATCCATATGATTTATAATAAGATTTAAAATTATTTAAAACTAAGAATATATATTCTATATAAAATGTTGAAACACTCGATTGACCTAAATAAATATAAAAATCGCGACAATAAAGATAAATATCATGAAGAATATCAGTATCTAAATTTATTATCCGACTTAATGAAACATGGGACAATAGAAGAAGGTAGAAATGGAAATGTACAAACAGCTATTGGAACGGCTATGCATTTTTCTCTAGAAAATGGTAAAATTCCAATTCTTACTACAAAAAAAACCGCTTGGAAAACCTGTTTGCGAGAACTATTATGGTTTATTCAAGGAAAAATGGACAATACCATTCTAAATGAACAAAATGTACATATTTGGGATGGAAATTCTAGCTCTGAATTTGTAAAATCGAGAGGTTTATCATATTATAAAAAAGGCGATTTGGGTCCTCTTTATGGATTCCAATGGCGACATTGGAATGCTGAATATAAAGGATGTGATGTGGATTATACTGGACAAGGTATTGACCAATTACAACAGGCTATAGATATATTGAAAGACCCTAAGCTACGAAATAGTCGTAGGATTATTGTATCCGCTTGGAATCCTGAACAAGTAGAATATGGTGTATTACCAAGTTGCCATAATTTTTTTCAATTTTCAGTCACTCAGGGGAATAAATTAAGCTGTACTCTTACTGCTAGGTCACAAGACGTGTTTTTGGGCCAGCCATTTAATATTGCTTCTTATAGTTTTCTAGTACATTTAATAGCTAAACATTGTGATTTAGAACCATATGAATTTATTTTATACGCCGGAAATTGTCATATATATGATGATCATTTTGAACAAGTAAATGAACAATTATCAAGAGATCCTCACTCATTTCCTACTTTGGAAATTGTAAGTAAAAAGGATAATATCAATGATTACGTGATTGAAGATTTTAAAATTATCGATTATCAACACCATCCTTCTATAAAAGGAACAATGAGAGCTTAATGCCTTATATAATTATTATTGCCTATGTCATTCTATTTCCATTCAATATAATTCTTATTGTCTAGGTCCTTGTATTTTTGAGTTTCAGCGTAATATTCACCGTCGTAATTTTGACGTATGAACTGATTATCATTGCTAATTTTGAATATAGGTCTCCCTGAACCATAAAAAATACTGAGTTGTCTTATTCTCCATTTTGTTTGTTTTTCAATAGCTGTTAAACTAATTTTATTATTTGGTATCATACTTATGTATTATATATACAATATACCATATTTTTTATATTTGTTATATTTTTTATATTTGTTATATTTGTTATATTTGTTATATTTGTTTTTCTAATAATATAATGAAACATAAATTGAGTGTGTTAAATGAATATTATCAAAAGACATTATATATGACGTCACTCGTCGTGTTAAAATATGTTGTTGTAATGTAATTAGTTATATATCTTCATTATTTAGAGACAAATGATAAATATGGTAACGATACTGTTCGTTATATTGGTAGTATCATTAGTGTAGTGGTAGTAGAAAAAGTATAAAAGTATAAAAAAGGAAATCAAGAAAATAAAACTGACAGTAATAAATCTACAAAGAAGATACTATATCTAATTTCAAAAAGATTTAGGCAAATTGCGATTAGAATGGTCATTTTTAGTATTAATTATATTTAAAATGAGTTCAAGTTCATCGATAGCAGCAGCAAGACGTAGAAGAGCAGGGGGAGCCGGTGGTCCAACACCCCAAGGCAACCCAGTACAACAACAACAACAACAACAACAACAAACACCCCCTACATCGAATGCTCCCATTAACCCATTCATTATTCTTCAACAACATCAGGTTAAGATTAACAAATTAGAACAAATTATCCAAGAGATAGTCTCTAAAGAAACCGGACGTGATATTACCAGTAGTCCTAACGGAAAAGAATCATACTCGTCTTCTACACCATCTGACGTGAATATTAATGAATTAAGTGATTTAATTATGAGTAGAGTTGAGTCACAATTGGATTTAAAGGCTTTTTATGAAAACGATGAAAGATTGATGAATGAAATTGAAGGACTTAAGGGAATTATTCAGTCACAACAAGTAGTTATTAATGGATTCAATAGTACATTATACACAATGTTAGACAAACTAAATATATCGGCACCTGATACAATTGATTCGGTGGATTCTGTGGAGACTGTGGAGACTGTGGAGACTATGGATTCTGTGGATTCTGTAGAGGAGACTGTTGAATCAAAATTCGATGAAACGGTAAATATGGAAATCTTCCCAAAATCCGTTGTTATTGACGAAGCAAGTAATACTATTAAGGAGTTTATTGCTACAGCTATGATATCAAATGATGATACTAATATGAGTGTTATACAACAAGGACTTTTACAATCATAATCATTTTGTATATACCTAGAGCACATAACTAATGAATCAACCTAATAAGTAGAATCAACGAAATTATAGTATGAAATTAATTTAGTATGAAAACCATTTTTTCATTATTAATATTTTGTATCGTCTTATTCATTTATATTCATATAACATTCCATTTGAAAGTAAGCGATGATTTAGAGGTTTATGAAATTGATCAACCGTCTAAAGACAAGTTGGAAGAAATTTGCGACCTCAGACAACCAGTGATATTTGATTATAATGTAGGAACGTTATTAGACGAATGTAGTATAGATTCCATTGGAAAAGATTTCGGTGCATTTGATATTAAAGTAAGAAACGTCAAAGAGTATGATGATATTAGCGAATTATATTTACCATTGACTCTGAACACTGCTCTAGATATCTTTAGAAAAGATAGTGAAGAGAGATTTGTCAGTGAAAACAATAGTGATTTTTTAGAAGAAACAAGTGTAATTAAAAGTATGAGATACAATGATAACTTCTTACGACCCTATTCGGTAAGTAACTGTATATATGACTTCATGTTTTCGTCGAAAAATACAAGAACACCTCTTAAATACGAGCTTAATTATAGAAATTTCTTCTTGGTTACTCAAGGAAGTATTAGAATTAAATTAATTCCTCCAAAATCAAGTAAATATTTATATACAATTAAGGATTATGATAACTTTGAATTTCTCTCTCCAGTCAATCCTTGGAATGTTCAGAGTCAATTCAAATCTGATTTCGACAAACTTAAAACTTTGGAAGTTACTTTGAATGCTGGACAAATTATATCCATTCCTGCTTATTGGTGGTACAGTTTCGAATTCAGTGAAAGTACAAGCATTTGCGTATTCAAATATAGAACTTATATGAATAACATTGCGATATCGAATCACCTTCTAGTCAATCTACTCCAAAGTCAAAACGTCAAGAGAGAAACTGTCAAGAAAAAGGAAATGAAATGTGAAGAAATAAAGAGAGAAACTGTCAAGGAATTAGAACCGGAAATAGAAATAGACAATACTACTGTTGTCGAAACACTCGAAACACTCGAAAGTCACACACTTGGGGTTGGTGTAGTAGATAGTAAATAGATGTTTTATGAACAAATTGATTTGATTAAATAATAAATACGAATGGATATATTATTTAATAACACCGTCACTATTATGACAAACTCGTATAAGATTTTGGTTGGAGATCGGAATTATACGGAATGGAACTTATATGATGCTTCTCATTTAAATGAAGTAGATAAAATAAACATGAATCCATCTTCAAATAAGCTTTTCTCAGGTGATACGTTTGAATGCGATGTTGATGTTGATAGTAATCAGGAAACACAATCAGTAAAGATACTTCATTCATGTGTCCGTTCTATGCCATCTATTCCAGGAATTTTGGTATTAAATGGCGGAAAAACATTTGGAAAGTATAAGGATAAGTATTTATACAAATGTATTCCAGACGACAAGCGATTTCCTATCTTTACTATTCCCTATGCACTGAAATTAGGATTTTCTAAAAATATCGATAATAAATACATCGTATTTCGTTTTGATAATTGGTCAGACAAACACCCACAAGGCACCATCGTAAGTGTGTTAGGTGACGTAGATGTCTTGGCCAATTATTATGAATATCAACTATACTGCAAAAGTTTGTATGCATCTATCCAAACATTTAATAAGACAGTAACTGATGCTCTGAAACAAAAGACGGAACCGGAATTTATTTCCTCCATGATTGAAAAATATAACTTGGAAGACAGGACTAGCGAATCTGTCTTCAGTATCGATTCAAAGGAAACAAGCGATTATGATGATGCCTTTAGTATTATGAAAATTGGCGACAATGCCTATAAACTTAGCATCTATATCGCAAACGTCCCCATTTGGATGGAAGAACTGGATTTATGGAATTCATTTTCAGATAGAATATCGACCATTTATTTACCAGATAGAAAACGCCCTATGATGCCTGCTTCATTATCCAATTGTGTTTGTAGTTTGTGTGAAAAAGTAGTTCGATTAGCCTTTGCGATTGACATTACGATTATAAACGGAGAAATCATCGGTTATAAATTTGAAAATACATACATTAACGTCTATAAAAATCATGTATATGAAAGCAAAGAACTGAAAAAGGACGACAATTACAAATTAATGTTTCATGTAGTTGATGAATTGTCTAAAATTTATAAATATACTACCAACATCAAATCTAGTCACGATATTGTTAGTTACTTGATGATTCTAATGAATTATTATACGGCTATTGAAATGACAAAACATAATAATGGAATTTACCGTTCTGTGAATTTCAAGTCAAGTACAGAAGAACATGCGACATTACCGGAAGATGTAAATAATTTCTTGAAAATATGGAATAGTTCATGCGGTCAATATGACTTGTACGACGAGAGAAAATGTCATGAAATGTTACAACTCGAATCCTATATTCATTGTACATCACCTATTCGACGATTAGTTGATCTCTTGAACATGGCACGCCTACAAAAAAATCTACGATTAGTCGATTATTCCACGTCTTTTGAAACATTTGAACAACAATGGACCAGTCGTTTAGAATATATTAATACTACTATGCGTGCTATACGCAAGATACAAAGTGATTGTTGTCTCTTAGAGATGTGTACAAATAAACCTGAAATATTCGATAAAGAATACGATGGTTATATCTTTGATAAGATTGTTCGCAACGATGGTCTGTTCCAATATATCGTTTATTTGGCAAAAGTCAAAACAGTTTCGAGAATCACATCTAGACACGACCTAGATAACTTTAACAAATATAAATTCAAAATATTCATATTTCATGAAGAAGCTTCGCTGAAAAAAAAGGTGCGTCTTCATTTCATTGAATAGAATAAAAACAGATTACTAAATAAAAAATAATATAAATATTTTTTATTACATAATAGTAAATGCTATCAAAAATAGTAGTATTATTAGCCAATATTTTTATCGTAAAATCTGAAAATATTTATAATTATTATGAATTAGCTGTTCAAAAATGGTGTAGTTTGGATTACATGATACATGGTCTATGGCCTCAAATAAATAGTACTGCTTATCCAGAGAATTGTAAAACAGTATCATACACCAAACCTACTGGTGATTTGCTTACAAACATGAATACATATTGGCATACGTGCGACGATACATTATGGGAACACGAGTGGGAAAAACATGGATCGTGTATGCAAGAGCAGATCGGTATAGACGAATTTACCTTTTTTAACACGACATTACAATTATTTTTAGAAAATACTAAATTGTTGGAGAATTGTGAAAATGATGATTGTATTGTGGGATGTTTTGATTTGGACTTTAAGCAAATTAATTGTGAATAAATAAAAATAAAAATAAGACAAACTCCAAAATAAAATTAACACGCCGTCACGCTGTCACGACATCATCACTATGATAAATGGTATATGCATCATTCATGCTTTTTAAAATTTTATTATTTTGATCTTTTATAAAAAAACCATTATACGACTCGCTTCTTGTGTAGTATTTAAAATAAATTTCTGTATCATAAATTTTCACTTTCAACATTGGTAAGTTGAGAGGAGCATTATCAATCCATAATAAATATTCATGATCTGTTTTTATAAATCTAGTTATTTTACCTACTTCATAATTCTCATCCTCACAATAACGTTTATATAAATGTGTTTTACTAAGGTATAATTTATAAAATATATAAGGATCAACTTTTGATGAAAAGCAACTAAACAGGCCACTACACGGTATGGTGTGACCTAGTTTGATACCATCCAACTCTATCATTTAATATATAATAAGTTTAATTGTTTTTATATAATTTTATTAATATGATAAGAACGAGAACGAGAACGATAAGCGACCAAATACGTGCGAGTCGCCATTACAACCTTGTTGATTTATTTTTTGCCGTCAAAAACGGCGTTTTAAATCTTCAAGGGTGTAAGAAAATTAATTGCGAATAAATAAAAATATAAATATACGTATGACTATATATAGTATAAATGCCGTATATTTTAGAAGTACAAACATTTAATGTTATTGGTCATCGTGAATATCCTGAATACAACGGAAAAAGCCAACATATCGGTTACATGAACAAGGTCTTCAAAACGAAGAAGGAAGCCGCCAATTATTATGATACATTCAATCCGCATATGAGAAAATTAAATATACTCGAAAATTGGTGCAGTGATTGGGATCCATATACATGTTTAATGTATGTAGTCAGAGAACATTTTCATGAATATTTAAACATATCACCATTTGAAAACAATAAAAAAATAATTTCTTGTAAATTATAGAATATACACAATTGAATATTTTTACATTACCTATAGAGAGATTGATTGGTGGTAACAATTTTCAAAATTAAATCAGGAATTACACAATTGGTAATTTAAAACGCCGTTTTTTCAATATATTTATTCATAGTATATATACTGAATACCCTCACATAAAAACGAATATTATAAAAAAATTGACTCATTCATTTATATTTTTATTTTCACAACAAATGTCTCAAATATGCAAAACTATAATAATATTCAAACCTCTTCGTGTACCGCTATCTCTGCACAAGCAGTGACGTGTGGAAATTCGTCTGGACACGTGGTCAGTAACCCTGATATGGAATCTGATATGGAATCTGGTATGGAATCTGATATAGAATCTGATATAGAATCTGATATGGAATATGATTATAGTATGCTTAAAAATGAACCCACCGATTTTATTGGACTCAAAGCATTGGCACACTTACTTGGGGTTACTGCAAACCGAATTACGAAATACAGTAACTTGAACCAATCTCTAGAACTATACTTGGATGCAATTTTAATTGACCCTCAATCCACATGGGTGGGCAATGTAGCTATTCTTTATGAAATTAGATTAAAAGACAAAGAGAATGCTATTATTTATTACAAAATGGCTATAGAAAATGACGATGTTCATTCCATGTATAATTTGGCAGACCTGTATAAAAAGTGCAATGAGTTGTCGCTTATGATCAAATATTATGAAATGGCTGCACAACGCAATGACATCGAGTCGGTTAAAATTTTGACTATGTTTTATTTCGATGATAATTCATTTGAACTATTTTCAAAGCATTACAATGATTATCTTACATATACCGATACCGATAACTGCTATTATGAAGCTGACGCTGAATTTAGAAACTTCTTAGAAAAAAATACTATACTTTCTATGATTGGGTCATTAGAAACAGTTGTCAAATCGAATCATGTAACGAATACTAATACTGTCATTCTACTCAATAGACTTCGTAAGCTTCCGGATTATTCCGTTTATAAAAATAAAATAGCTCTCTTTACTCGCCTTAACTGTATTGAAGAATGCAACATATGTTACGATACTAAACTTAATATTGATATTCATTGTGGGCATACAATGTGCGGTGATTGTTACTCGAAACTTTATACTAAAGATTGTCCATTTTGCCGTTTGGAACAGCAGTACTACGGACCGCCTTAGAAAGACCAGTTAGTAGAGCCGATTGACATCTGAGATTATTCCTCAGTCATTCATTTAAATAAATATAATCTATATCAGCTGATAATGTGGGTTATAAAAAACAAAAAATAAATGTACATAATGTATTTTTTGTTTTGTATTTTTTGTTCATCTACTTTATATTTACACGTATAATGACTGATTTGTAGCAACAAATTTCAAGGTTAAATCAGGAATAGCAGTTAATTTATGTAGTAATTCCACATTGCCCATGTATTCAGCAACGCTTTTCATTTCATTCACCATGTTGTTTATTTTTAAAATTGCTTTGATAAATTCACCAGGGAAGGTTTCGTATTCGAATTCACACTTCTTCATAATGTCTTTACAGGTTTTTTCGTCTTCCGCTTCACACCAATCTAGCAACGGATTAACTAATTCGAATAGATAGTCTAAATTATTAGATTTGTCTAATCCATCTCGCAATTCTTCATCCATATAATGCTCGTAAATGATAGACAACGATTCCAAGGTTTCGTTCAATTCCATATTTGTAGTTAGTGACGAAATATTATGAATCTTTTTCTCTTCCTTTACTCGGATATTTGTAAAACAACTTAATATCGCTACAATCTCATATGAATTGAATTTTGATAAATAATCGGTCTTTATGAGAAAGTCTGTAAATGCTAGACAATGAGTTTCCTGGATATAAGTAGCTACATTGCCTTTTTCTTGAACGGTTATTTGATTCATATTCATGTCATTTTCAATATTGTCATTATTATCATTTAGAACGATACGTTCTTTGATGTAATCGTATTTTTGGAGAAATTGAACGACCTTGTGAAAACTATTATGAAAATGACGCTTTAATACAAGAATGTAATCTTCGTTATCTCTAATATCATCCTTTAATACGAGCAATGATTTATATTGTTCCAACTGAACTTTAAACTGTTTGCTACTTGATTCAATATCAGCTATAGAACGCTCCATCTGTTTTCTCGCTTTTTGTTTGCTTGTTTTTACATTTTCTTTCAACTGAATGTAATTTTCAAATACATCCATATGTTCGTTAATGTAGCTATATGATGGATTAGTTTCCTTCGCAATCAGATCCGTCTTCATTTTAGTTATTTGTTCTGTAACCCCTTGTATTCTTCGTTGAATCTCGCCATTTGACATACTTTTGTCAGCAAAATCAATAGTATTGTTATTAAATTTGAGAAAGTTCAGTACCAAGTTGTATGAAATCGAAAATTTCGACTGAAGTGTCTGTGGATTTCCATTCACCATTTGCTCATAATCATGACTATATGGTAAATTAAACATATTGTTTAAATGAATCACATGACCAATTGTATCTAGACCACGTCGCCCAGCTCTACCAGCCATTTGAGTATATTCATGTGGATATAGCATTCTCATAGAGGAACCATTGAATTTATCAAAACCAGTAAATATTACCGTTTTAGTAGGCATATTAATACCCACCGCAAATGTTTCGGTAGCAAATAGTAACTTGATATACCCTTTGGCAAACAATAATTCAATCATCTCTCTGAAAATAGGCATAATTCCTGAATGATGAATCGCAACACCTTTTTCAAGAAGACGTGTAATCATTTCAAACTCTGGAAGATTCATATACTCTTTGAAATTTGGCAATTTCCTCAATATTTGTTCGCATTCGCGCTTTATCGTGGATGGTATAGTGGCCTCGTCTTCTCCAAACAAACTCGTACCAATTGTCTGAGCATATTTTTCTACCAATTTACGCGAAAACACGAAACAAATGGCAGGCAACATACCATTGCTGTTTAAATAATTGGTTACATCATTTAGTACATAGGATGGTTTAATATGACACTTGTTCTTACGACAATATTCTAAAAGCTTTCTCACCTTGTCGTAATTATCTTTATTATATTGACATGCGGTATTTTTTACAGGAATAGGTTTATGTAAGAATTCGTTAATGTATTTGATAAATTCCTTGTCCTTGATGTTTTTCATAATGCCCTGTGGAACGGTTGTATAAAAGTAGTGATTCAATGGTACGACACGATGATTGGTTGGTGCCAAATACACCTTTTTTTGATGTTCTTCATTCGTTTTGACATCTTCAATCCATTTCGCAAATATTTCTGATTTATCAATCGTGGCTGACAACATGATCATTTGAACGTGATTTGGTAAGAACATAATCGTCTCTTCCCATACTTTACCTCGGTCTAAATCATTAATATAATGAATTTCGTCAAATACTACCGCTGCTAATTCATTTTGAAAATCCATTTCAAATTGGAGTGGGACCGAGTTGGTATCTACTTGATTATCTATTGTTTTTTGTAATAATGTATTTCTTAAAATTTCCGTAGTCATGATTAGAACATCGGCTTCCGGATTGAATTTAATATCACCAGTTAGAATACCAAACGAAATATGAGGGAACTTTTTAGTGAATTCGTGGAATTTTTGATTCGATAATGCTTTAATAGGCGATGTATAAATCACCTTTTTACCCTTTGCTACAAAATGTTCAATCGCAAATTCAGCAGGAAGAGTTTTCCCACTACCTGTATGAGCAGTTACCAAAATATGATCTCCTTCTACAATCGATTGAATTGCATACTTTTGAAAATCGCTTAGGGGAAATGGAAATGTTTCGAAATGTTCTTTGAATTTCTCGTCATGGGGAAATGAGTCTTTGCAGATAATTACCATTTTATCGGTATATAATTATAGATACTATACTTATCATACGTTTAGATGTATTCAATTTTTAT
>Ga0114995_10003405_pt1 | contig 10809 bp, 9 predicted proteins | sample ArcticOcean_MG_C_11_FD_87038 | JGI IMG/M metagenome (GOLD analysis project Ga0114995, IMG submission 87038) | Marine microbial communities from western Arctic Ocean - ArcticOcean_MG_CB2_154 | ecosystem: Environmental > Aquatic > Marine > Oceanic | place: Arctic Ocean: Canada Basin | collected... | reverse complement strand
GTTCTAAAAATTTACTACCAGTATATATAATAATAATATTAAAAGCTAAACTACTGTAGTACAGTACTTCTACTAGAGTGCTACTACTTCTAACTAACTAACTAACTAATTCCAAAGCAGGCATTTTCCGTTTTTATCGCAACTCGCAAGACCGCTTGGGCTCCACGCACACGTAGCCACGACAGCGTCGTGGCCGCGCAAAGTAGCTCTCAAAATATGATCTTTAGCTGACCAGATGAATATCGCTCCATCTACACCGCCGCACGCGATGTGCGATTGATTAGGAGAGAAGCATGGATTTGTCCAGCTTGTTCCAACTCGAAAACTCGCATTCGAGATTTCTCCAGACACTTCGAGCGTTCTGAAATCTAATATTCTAATCACGTTATCGCGGCCACAGGTTAAAATTTCGCGCTCGCTCGACAACATTTGAATGGAAGTTATTTGCTGGTCGTGAACGCCCTTCTTTTCGTTTGATATTTGACCACCGCGTTGACGCAGATCCCAAATCCGAACTCCACCATCTAAATGTCCGCTCACTAAAAACTGCGAAGTATCTCCATAAACGACTGTATTTACGTTCGATGCGCACGGCGTAGAGCTAACGCATATTCCTTTTGTTAAATCCCACTCTCGAATTGTACGATCATGAGAGCACGAAACAGCTTTTTGATTATCCATGCGACAAAAATCAACACCGACTACTTTATCAGAGTGTCCAGTCAGTCGATGTTTTACGCGTCCAGTAGAGATTTCCCAAAGTTGTATTGCTTTATCAACGCCACCAGCGATGCAAAATTTATCATCCGGGGAGAACGAAATATCTAAAAGACTTCCTAAAGCTCCTTCCAAGTGCGCGGTGACTTGACCAGAATTCATATCTACAAGACTAACGCGCTTATCATCTCCGCACGTTCCTAACATATCCCCTGATCTCACAAAAGAAACGCGATGTATAGGTCCTTCCATCTGGCATCGAAAATGTTGTCTATTTGGTATCGTCTTCAGAAGAACCGAATCAGAATTTGAATTCATGTCTGCATCGAGCGAAAGTCCTCGCATGCTCGTCGCAGCCGTTGCATTCATTTCAATGGCGATTGAATTCAGAATCGAAGCCTTCTTCTGTCTCTGCAAGTCTTCATAAAGGTCATTGATTTCATTCATCTTCTCCGCCTCTTTCATTTTCATCTCCATCACGCGTTCAACGAGATGCTGATTTTCCTGTTCTAATTTTTCAAATTTCTCAATCGCGGCTAATTTATCTTCCCTCCTAGATTCTGCTTCCGCCGCAGCGATCTGCCCAGCTTTCTGTGCCAAGTGAAGCTCGTTCTCTAAGTTCGTGCACGACTCGCGTAAATTTTTCAATTCTTGGTTTTTCCTCTGTAACTCTGTATGCGTTTTCTCTAATTCGATTTGAGCTTTCTCGCGCTCTTTGTTCGCAGTCGATGCCATTTCCATCACTTCCAATGTCTTCTTATGTGCACTAGCGAGTTCTTCTTGTAATCTGGACACCTTCTCAGTGTTATCTTTCGTTCGTTTTTGTTTCGATTGTTCATCTAAAGCTATCGTTAACACATCTTGTTTAGTTATTAACTCCCGTTTTATTTTAACGAGTTCAATCTGCAACTCGTTCAAGCTTTTTTGAGCTTTCATGTTCGCCTTGAAGACGTTCGAGAATGGTTGAACCTCTCTTGCGTTTCTTTGTCTTAACTTTTCCAAGACTTCCTCACATAATAGTAACGACGACGACGAAGAACTCATGTTAAATAAATTTCTTTCTTTCTTTTTATGTGTGGGCATCAAGACTGAGTTAGTTAGTTGAAAAGATTGTGCTGTTCGATGTTGCGCCTTGCACGCGGGCTAAAATTGCGTTACTATATTTTCTAAAATAATTATCTAATAAATCAATCTTTACCAGTTAGGATGTTCTTTAATGCCGTCGTTGATAATCTCCATGAGCTTGACCGTTAAAGGATGCGTACCAGCTGGGGGCATTAAAAAGCCCTCTTTAGGCGGCTTCTTCCAAGTAAAGTCTCTCTTATCCCAATGCCAAGCGCCAACTTTACCGGGAGTGAATCTTCCTTGCTCGTTAAAATCTTGTCCATACGTGTAATGCAAAATATAACCTTCCTTTCCATTTTTAACGTTCTCTGTTTTATCCCACGGTGGTTGTAACATGAACTCCGTCACTAATTCGTATTTCACGCCAACTTGCGCTGATGCTATACTATAAGCCCACATTTCTAACACCCATCCAAACGCAGCGTTTGCTTCCTCATCGTGTTTCATTTCAATCGCTAAAGTATCCCAAACCGTGCATACTTTTTTTAATTGCGCTTTATGAATCATGACTGGAGAATTCCCAATTGGCGCAAAATCTTTCAACTCCGCGTTTGCTTTATTGAATTTCTGTACTATGGGCGTAAATTTCGGATCTTTCGGATTAATGTAAAAGAATGGAAACGCCGCCGCTTGTAAAGGTGTCGCCAACATCGGAATTGGTCGTAAATATAAATGATCCGGTTCTGTCATGAACACGTATTCCTCTGCAAAATAATACTTCTCTAGCCATTGTTTAATCGCAAACGGTCTGTTCAATACGACATATCCTTGGTCAACGCCTTTAGGAAGTGGGTCTACGACTACGCTCGGAATCTCATCCATTAAATTATCTGGATGTTCGCAATGTAATACTCTCGTGAACCCGCCAAACGCGCCTGTATCGCCGCCGCTCGATATAATCTTCAAATACCTTCGATACATTATTCGCGATTGCCATGCGACGTAATGTGCGTCATTCGCGGTTAACATGACATGAAACTTCCCCTTCCCCTGTTCTATTTCTTGCTTCGTTGGTGGTCGCGTCATCGAAGTCGTATGCGGCCACAGCTGCTGTTGCTGATTGTTTGAAGAAGAAGCAGCAATAATGTCTAGAGCAGTAGGCGGAGGCGAAGGAGAAGAAACCACGCGCTTTCGACCATTACCAACATCAAAATCATCGTCGCCAGGATGAGTTATTAGGGTAGAAATCCCAATTTTCTGCCTTCCTTCAACAGCAACACCATCGAAATCACTACTGCGAACTTCATCATCACCACTATCACTCCCAATACAGTGTAATATTGAATACGTGATCATGGTCGATACAACGAATGCGATGAGTCTTTTCAGGATAGATTTTCCTCTCCTCATTTTATTTTTATATTCTCTGTACGAGTACTATATCGCATTAAAAATTCTCGCGGTGCCGATTAGTGTCCATGTTTCCGGTCTTTATGCTTTTTGCTACGCGCCGTTCTAGTAAAGAAGTAGAGAACTGATGCTGATGAACTAACTATGCATATACTTTGAAGAGTATAGGGGAATACATCAGTACAGTAGGAAGAAGACTCGAAGACAGCAGGAACTTCAGCGTTCAGGAAGAAGGCAAGAAGATCATTATTCTATTCATTTTTAGGGTTGTGCAAGTCTAGCATCTGTCAGTCTGTGTGTCAGTCTGTGTGGATTCTCTTCCCTGTTCGCTGTTCGTGCTGTGTTTGAAATTTAAAATCAGCAGGAAACAAAAACAAAAACTAAAACACGAACGCATATCGGCATCAGGAACAACTCGCAAGCAATAGTAATAAAGAATCAATTAATTAATCAATCGATTTCAGCAATAATGACGCACAGTACTGAACAAAATCAACGAGAACATACTATTAACACTCATACTGATCTCGCAGGAGCAGGAGGAGCAGGGGTCTGTTACGTTTCCCCAACGAAACAACCGATATCATTGAAACGTTTGAAAACTTTATGGTTATTGGAATATGTATGTAATTCGGATAAAGTGCACTCGGATTTAAAACATGCGTATTACAGAATCGCTCGAAAACAATTAATAGAGGACGACGAGAGTTTAGGGATACCGAGACTACTTGGGTTCAGGATGCTCTTAGACGAGGTCAGACGCAGTTGTTCATGCCCTGAGACCTTGCGAGATTTCAAGATCCGTTCACTCGAGTTATACCCGTTGTTGAAGAAGTTGGACGAGTTACGTAAGGGACATCCGAAGACGGATTTAAGGATTATGCCGAGACTAGGGATGATGATAAACGCATTTTTATCGCACTTGGTTGAATTACTTTGTCAAGGCGAACTCGATGAGTTCTTACGCATTTGGGATAAGAAGAAGTACGTGAAGAAGTTAAGAGATCACGCGGCGGCGATACAATTGAAAGACGAGTTTCAAAGACTAGAGAACGAACGCGAGCAGTTGTTGAGGACGAGGAATTATTGGATTAAAGAAAAGAAGGACGGAGAGTGGAGCGCAGCCGTTGGATATAATATTCAAAAGAGGTATCAGAGTTTAGAAAACACTGGTCAGGCTACGTCTGGGTATCATTTTGAGAAGAGTTTAACGCTTCTTCTGAACGAACTTAGTCTCTATTGCACAAACGCAAAACAGTCGATTGGAAATACGTTCTTAGACGTCGCTTCAATGAATATAGATTTCGGTCAATATAAACCAATCATTACAGAAGATGGATTATTATCGCGCAAAAATGACGCTAAAGAGATCGACGACGAGCGCACTCCAAACAGAATCGTCACTCCTTCGGTCGAACATTTGAAGAAAATACCGTTCAAGGATAACACTAAACGTCCTGCTGATGTCGCCCATGAAAGACAACCGGTTATTTTCAAAAAGGCGAAAATTAAAATGGATGGAAGAAAAGGAGGTAAAACTGTAAACGCGCGTGATATTCAATTCGACACCGAAGACGTCTACGAATTCCAAACATCGGACGAAGAGGAAGACGATGACGACGATGATCGTGGCGACGGTCCAGAAAGTGAGAAGAGGAGATCTTTGAGCGAAGGCGTAATTGGAGGATTGCTCTCTTTAGGTAAAGGCATGAAGAACACATTCTTTGGGAGAAAGTAAGTCTTCGCGTGTGTGCGCGCGTGTTTAATCATATTTGTAAACATACACAATTGTATTACGTATTAGCCAGTTAGCCATCAAAATGCACAACAAATACTGAAATAGAAATTTGTTGGTTACTCTTGAATAAAAACAAACCTTATTTGTTATCATATATACTCATATTCATCATCATCATTTAAATATAAGAAATGATTAAACTAAAACGGCATCGATTATCATTATTATTAGTAAACAAAAACAATCTTTTCGTATCTTCACTATCTCGCTTCATTGATTTAGTGGCGCCAATAGCAGAACACCGTGAACGAATACAAATAGTAGTAGAAAAAAAGTGGTTGTCCCTTTCAACAACAATTGAGAGAGAAAAAAATGTCCTTCGTTCGCAGATTATTCGTTCAAGTACGAACAGTGAAACAAATGAGAAGAAAACAAAACACGTGTTTGTATTGCATGGATTAATGGGTCAAGGGAAGAATTGGCGTGGACCAATACAATCGTTAGCGGAAAAGATTAGACATCAACAAATACCTAAAAGCAGTTACGAGTTTCATTTAATAGATTTACGAGGACATGGAAACTCACCAAATGATTTTGGTCAAGAAGAACATCGAGAACATACAATAGAAAATGCGGCGAAAGATTTAGTAAGATATCAAGAACATCATAACGTAATACCTGACGCCGTTATTGGACATTCTTTAGGCGGGAAAATTGCTCTCGAATATTCTGCGTTAAAACGCGACGCCGGTGATGATGGAAAGAAAAAGAAACTAGTAGTATTCACACTTGATTCTGTGCCATATGCGATCGAGAAAGATATGTTTGGAGCAGAATTCATCTTGAGGGCGATTGGAAATTTACCAGATATTATACCGAATCGTGACTATTTGAGAGAACAATTAGAACCAATGAAGATTTCAAGCGCAATAATTGAGTGGCTAGGATCGAATCTTGTCTTAACGAAAGATAGTAAATTACAATGGCAATTTGATAGAAAAGTGTTACGCGCATTGTATGAAAGTTTTCAAAAAAGGAATTTATGGCACGCGTTGGAAGATAAAGATCATGACAATGTTTTCGTAAACATCATAAAAGCTGAGAAATCTTCTGATTGGAACGTAGATGCGATGAAACGGATTGAAACGTTAAAGGAGGAGAAAAAGGTGAATTATCACGTCTTGAAAAATGCCGGACACTGGGTCCATACAGATAATCCAATCGGTTTAGTTCAAATAATTCACGACGAGTTAGCCTCCGCCGATAATGCTGTTCCTCCTTCTACAACTCCTTCTACATAAACGCTAAAACGCTAAATCGCGCCTCTACACATTGGACATTCTCTTTTCTCTCTCTCTAGCGATTGTAATATACACGTTTCATGGTACTGATGATTACACCTTAATCGTATGCACTTACCACTGAAATTCGACAAGCAAATAGCGCACTGCGCGTCCTCGTTATCTTTCTCCTCATCATTTTCAAGGTCTCCATTCTTCCTATTGTTTTTGCTACTCATCATATTATTCCCATCGTACAAGAACGCCGATTTCTTCAGTCTCTCGATTTCGTTCATCAAACTAATCTCATCGCAGTCCTCTTTTGTTCTATATAATTGTTTATCAGTCTCCCATAAATCTCGCCCTTGTGAGAATAAAACTAAATCTGTTAAATATAATAAATTCGTCGTTGAGTTCGTTAATGAATAGTTAGGTATGACATCTTTGAATAGTCCTCTATCGGTTTCATAAAGATGTTCATCTTGGTCTCGAGCTCGTTCTCGTAGGGATTTCCGTTCTCGATCGGCCATACTATGTTTACTTTATTATTATTAGTTAATATTGATTGATATATTATTACGAGTATTAAGAAGAAGAAAAAGTAATAGCAGCGGAAGAAGATGTGATGAAAACTATGGGGATACATTCCTGATGATGCGAAACAAAAACATATCATCGTCACAATAAAATAATAATACCTAACGCGAGATGTCATCAGTTGAGAAGATCGAACAATTATTGAAAGATCATTTAGAAGCAACACATGTCAAAGTCACTGATACTAGTGGGAGTTGCGGGAGCGCGTTTGAAATAGAATGTCTAGTGAGTAAAACGTTCGATGGGAAGAACTCTTTAACGAAGCAACGTTTAGTAACAACTGCGTTGAAGACAGAGATGGATAAAATACACGCGATATCGATGAAGAAATTATTGTCTCCGGATGAATATTCGAAATTATAGGGGCCCTGGGCCCCGTCCTATCATGACCAAGCAATCGGAGCGTAGCGACACAAAAATTCCAGGAGAAGCATTCTTATGAAAGTAGTATTTAGAAGTCATTTTCAACGTAGATTTAAGAAATTCTCAAGTAAAGAAACCATGCTCGGCGGCCAACGGCGAATGCGCCTGACGTAATCTATATCTTTATACTGCGCACAACCGAAATATAACCCGCAGGCATCGTTCCAAAGATCTTCCGCATCTTCTCTTCGCCCAGCTTTCCAATAAAGCGCGGCTAATGCGGCTCTCACATCGGAAGAGTTCGGAGCTCGCCTTACGAGTCCTTCCAATTCTTTCGTAGCAGAATCGATATCTCCTATTTCTACGGTAGCTAAAGCTGCATTAGATCTGGCATAAATTGCACCGTCCAATCTCTGCGTCGTGCTCGAACCATTTCGGAAATTCTTCGCGCCTTGGAACGCTTCAAAAGAATCTTCGTAGTCTGTTTTCGCGCCTTGCCAATCATTCAAGGAACCACGAACATTTCCTCGCGAGTTTAATACGTACGGGTCAGGTCGAAAGCCTGCTATAGTCGCCAATTCTATTGCTCTGTTATAATCTTTCAAAGCTGGCTCAAATTCATACACGCCTTCTTCGGCCAATGCTCTACCTACTCTTAGCCTCGCCTCTGCTCCGAGGTCTTTGTCTTCAATAATTTCTAGACATCTCGTATAATCCGCTATTGCTTCTCTAAAATTCTTATCATCTACGTTACATTGAGCTCTCCCTTCGAGCCATGAAGCCGAGTTCGGTTCGTTTTCAATTAGCTTTGTCAGCGCTATTTTGGCCTTCGCGAAGTCTTTGCGGTTGTACGAGTCAGAAGCTTCAATTTGTAAGTCATATATTTCTGCGTCAGTCAATTTTGTTTGTTCTGCTGCGGCCATGGATGCTTGATTGGATGATCCTAGTAATGATAACAAATTCGAAACTGCAATAGATGCAATTATCGTTCTTCTTTTTCTTCTTTCTTCCTCCGTCGTCGTCATTGTTTGTGATTGTTTGTTTGTTATTTTTGTTGTTGAACACGTCGATGTGATGAAATCATCATCATCATCAATATTAGGTGTTGAGGAAGCAAACGACGAGCTTATCACGGCAGAAGAACTTTTATTAGTATTGTTATTAGTCGTAAAATGAACCCTTTTTTTGTTATAATAGTTTTGCGCTGTAACGAGAGATGTTTGTATCATTATATTAGTACTATTAATACTATTTATATGAGGAGAATTTTTTTCAATCTCTATACTCTAAAAGTGTTCCCTGTGTCATGACTGATGCAGTCGTGTCATTCGTCAGTGTGTGTGCTATCGTTATTAAATATTTCTTTCACTCAATCTCTTCTAACTTTTTACAATTGCAACGAGGCAACTTCGCAGTTCTTCAAACTTCTACCGATCATTTCTTTAAAGAACGTTGAGTGTCCAAAGACGACGAATGTGTTCGATGGATGCGATAATATCCACTGCCGGAACTTATCTACCCTTCTTTGAAACACGCGCGTTGGTTCGTTCGAGTTGAATATTTGTTCAGTCGCGTCGTTTCTTTTCTCTTCGGTTTCCCACCACCACGTATCATCAGGAAGTTTAGATAGGGAATGCTCGAATAATGGCATATCGCTAATCAGTTCACCTTTCGGTCTTCCAATGTCGCCAGAACATGAAAGTTTTTCGGTAATTTCTGGTCGAATTACGACGTTGCGACCCCACTCTTTGTGCGTCGTTGTATTTGAATCGTTGTTGTTGTTGAAATGAGCTTCATTATCTACTTCTTTGAAATCAGTTGTTGTTGTTTCGTTCTTCTTTGCTTTCCTTCTCAATGATGACTTTCTATTATAGTCATTATAATTGCTATTATTATTGTGATTATTATTATTCGCTGGAGCGGCGTTCTCATCCGGGGAACTCTTTCCCAAATGCTGTTGTTGTTGCTGTTCCTCAACAAACGCATACATCGACTCTCGTCCATATACGCACGTTTGCATAGCTCTCGTGAGAGGTGAAGTAATCCAAACGGCATCTTTCGGTAGCTTGCTTAGAAATTTGCCTAGTTTTTTCGCTTGCTCTATGCCTAATTCTGTAAGTCTTGCGTCAAATATCTTTGGTTCTTCCCAACTACCAGGGCCAGAAATGGCTTCGTTATACGTAGACTGTCCGTGTCTAACTAAATGAACAGTTTTTTGCCCTTTGGAGAAAATAGGAAACATGACACGAGATTTGTTCGCGATGTTGTTAAAATTTGTAACCATCGTGCCGCTGCTATCTACCTCAATAGAAGGTTTCCGGTTCAGCACAGCCATTCGCTTCTGCTTCTTCCCTAATAAAGTAGTCGCAGTCGTATTAGTAGTAGTTTCGCTCGCATCGTGTTTGTTTTGTACATTATCAACCTTCATCATCATCTTATCTCCCTCCTCCTTCAGAGCGGCTAAAAAGTTTTTACCTTCATCTCTGCGCAAAGGCATGAGCGTATCCTCGCCATCATATTCTTCTTCTTCTTCTTCTGATTCATGTCCTGGTGATAAAATATACTGCGATCCTCCATGTTCTCCTGGACTGAGGTTATAATCTCCAACGAGCTGCGCTTCAAGTTGTCGTCTTCGCCTTCGTCTCCTCACAGCCGCTTCCGTCGATGGTGGCATCTTATCTTCCGTTTGCGGTTCCGATGTATTACCATCTCCATCTCGCCGTCGTCGCCTATTGTAATATATATATATATGTATGTAAGAGAAAATAGAATAAGAATTGGTTAATATATTTATCGTCGTTGATGAGCGAGTGCGCGAATCATCAGCTCTCTGAAAAAAAATTTGAAAATTTGAAACCTACCTGAACCTTCCCGCAGATGGCAAATCTTTCCCTTTAAGAGAACTCGAGCAGGTCTCGTTCGCTCCCCTTCTTAACTCGATCCCTGGCGTATCCTTCGTCGTCGTCGTCTGATTATTACTATTATTATTATTATTATTATGAATATGATTATTATTATGTTCCGGTGTTTCGTTCTCCCATTTCTGTTTAAATTGAATCTGCTTAAGCGTGCTATTATTCTTATTCACGGCAGTTTGAGTCGTTCGTTGAAACCTTTTCGAGTTCGAGCCCGTTAAATGCGTTTTCTCGCGCTTCGCAGTGGTCTGCGCTGCGTACTGAAGTCGCCCTCGTCTCAAAACGCTGCCCTCCTTCAATTGCGTCGAGGAAAGGATTCGCATCGAGTTAAAGGCCGTTAATGGGGCTTTCTGTGCAGTCTCCTCTTCCCTCTCTTGAACGATGAAAAGATTTTTATTATCAGTGTTCATTAAATCATCATCGCCTTCTTCTTCTTCGCAGGCTTCGTGACCTTCTTTCTAACCAGTTACTACTTCTACTTCTTCTTCTTCTTCGTCTTCTCTAGCGCGCTTAGAGGTTTTGTATCGAGGAGTACTCTTCATCGTTCTCTTCGTTCCCTTTTGATGGGATGAGACGTTCTCTTTTTTGATTTTTTTGAAGCGCGAAGTGAAAAAAATAATAATTTCAAATTTTTTCATTTCAACAAATTCCTCTTCTTCGTTCTCTCTCAAATCAAATCGTCAATCGTTGTCAATTATAATTATAAAAGCACAATTTCACATAG
>Ga0114995_10003389_pt1 | contig 10847 bp, 5 predicted proteins | sample ArcticOcean_MG_C_11_FD_87038 | JGI IMG/M metagenome (GOLD analysis project Ga0114995, IMG submission 87038) | Marine microbial communities from western Arctic Ocean - ArcticOcean_MG_CB2_154 | ecosystem: Environmental > Aquatic > Marine > Oceanic | place: Arctic Ocean: Canada Basin | collected... | reverse complement strand
TGATTTTCGTGAATTTCTCCACTGAAGGACGAGGATAACACTGGAACGTCCCAAACACCTTTGACTTCATCATCGAGATCGCTACCATAAACGCCAAGATCACCATTATTATTACCACCGTTAACATTATTAGACGAATCGTTAAAAAATCGCTCGTTCAAGTCGCCGTCCAAGCCGGCAACCGCTCGAACTATTTTCGACGCAATCATCGATTCCGTACGATCATCCGAGTTGAAACCACTAGATGATTTGGATGAATATGAATCAGAGTACGTGCCATCCATGACCTGCTTAGCCTTGCGCAAAGCCTCCATTAACTTGATCTTTCTCGAGCGCGACTCTGAATACATCGGTTCTCTCTTCAAAGCTAATTTACCCGTTCGAGCGACTTGAATGACGCCAAACTTGGATAAAGCGGATTGAAAAGCGCGATTTTTTCCCGGATCCCCGGTAACGCACGCAGTAATAGAGTGGTTTGAAACATCAACGACCGAAGCTCTGAAGATTCTAATTACTTCCAATAACTCCGTGCGAGTGGTAGAGTCTGATTTGACCTTGATTAAAAGTAATCCGCGATCGACGCATTCTTTATCTGTAACGTTTTCAACCTTTCTCACTTTAGCCAGTTTGTTCAGTTGCTTAATCAATTTAGTGACCGATGCATCGTTCGCTACGACCATAATCGTAAATATCGCCTTATCTTCGTTCAAGCCGACGCATAAAGAGTCGATGTTATACCCTCTCCGAGCGAAAACCCCGGCGACTCTATTGATCATACCAGTTTCATCTGCGACGTAAACTAATATAGTATGTCTCCTTAATCCACCTTGTAAGCGTGTGGGGCCTTGATAGACGTCGTTCTTTTCTTGATTATTCAAATCATCAATCTTTGATGATGTTGATTTTTTTGTCTTCGACGAATTATTATTTTTATCATCATCAGTCTCACCACCACCATCATCATCAACATCAAGTAAAGCAAAAGTTCTTACTAAACTATTTGTACGACGAGTATTACTAAAAACTGACATCGACATCGACATCGATATCGTTAGTAGTTCATTATTATTATTATTATTATTATTATTGATATTATTATTTCTATTAGAACGTACTACTACTACTGCTTTGTTGTTAATAGTATTTCCCCAATCCCCCCGTCTTCTACTGCTTCGTCTTAATAGATGATTTCGATCATGGTTATAATGATTACGAACACTTCCTCCTCCTCCCCCTCTTCTCGATGATGATGATGATGATGTTATTGTAGTAGTAGTAGTAAGAGGAACACGATGGGTGTTAGTGATAACAAAGTTCATTTTCTATTTATCTTTTATTATTTATTTATTCTACTGATGCTGTTATTGCGTATTATTATTGTCAATTGTCAGCAGGTTCTTCGTTCTTCGTTCTGTCGCGTTCTTTTTTTCTTTCTATCCCCTACTATCGACTATGCTGCAGGAAAAATCCAGCACACTTTTCTTGGTTGAAAAAAGGAAAGAAAAATCACAAAAAACACCACAATCACGTCACCCTATAATACTACTAATACTGATAATACACTCATATTACACATATTATTCCAATACTACACTTATTATTACAATCATCATCAACTTCATTAACAAAGAACTACGACTACGACTACAACGACTATGACTATAACTTGTCGTACTGCGATGATGAATTCTTCTTCTTCTTCTCAACATCATCATCGTCATCATCATCAAAAAAATCATCAAAAAAATAATCATCATCGTATTATTATGAATTCTTCTTCTTCTTCTTCTTCTCCTTCTTCTTCTTCTTCTTCAATAGTAGGTGTGACGACTAAACAAAGAACACAGAGAAGAAGAACGATGAGAAATTGCCATCAATTTATGATTGCTACAAGACGACGAAGGAACGATGGTAGTACTGATCGAAATAATAATAATAATAATAATATCTTCGCCTTGAAAGTATTTGCAAACGATGAAGAAGATGAAGAAAAAGATGTAATAGAAGAAGATGATGAAAGAGTTGTTGAGATAGAAAATGATGTTGTTGTCGATAATAATAATAATAATAATTTTAAGACCTCAATAACTGATGATCCGAACTTCCTCAAAGGATTAGGGTATGTCAACAATAACAATAACAATAACAATAACAAAGAAGAAGAGGATCTAGCGAAAGCAACGATGACTAGAACACAAACATCACGTTCATTTTCTCTTCTTCAGCCTCCAAACGAACAAGTTCAAAAAGAAACCGTGCGCTCTTTTTTATACCCGAGCGAAGAAGAACTTCCTGATGATATAGAAATGTCTATATGGGAGCATTTGGAAGAGCTACGCGATCGAGCGCTCATCTCCTCTGGTGCCGTCGCAGCGGGCGTCTTGCTCTGCTTTTGTTTCGCAAAAGATTTAGTCATTTTTCTCGAAAAGCCAGTGAGCGACATGGGAGTTAGATTTCTTCAGCTCGGACCTGGGGAATATTTCTTCACAACGGTGAAAGTTGCCGGGTATACGGGAATTCTATTAGCGGCACCGGTTGTGCTTTATGAAATAATCGCTTACGTTTTGCCCGGATTGACGAAGCAAGAACGGAAAACGTTAGGTCCAATCGTGCTCGGATCTTCTGTTTTGTTTTACGTTGGAATTTATTTCGCTTATTTGGTCTTGACCCCGGCGGCTTTGAAGTTTTTCGTTGGATATGCAGACGGCGCTGTCGAAAGTTTATGGTCCATCGATCAATACTTTGAATTCGTTCTAGTGCTTTTGTTTTCAACCGGCTTATCATTCCAAGTTCCAGTCATACAGTTATTATTAGGGCAAACCGGAATCGTGAGTTCGAAACAAATGCTCTCTGCTTGGAAATTTGTCATCGTCGGTTCAGTAGTAGCCGCTGCAGTTTTAACGCCATCTACAGATCCATTCACGCAAATGCTTTTGGCCGTTCCTCTAATGAGTCTATATTTCGGAGGCGCTTTTGTTGTTTCGCTCGTCGAGAAGGAGCGCAAAGAGGATAAAGAAAGTACTGCGCTTGATGCAGGAGGAAGACGGGGCGGCGGCGGTGGTAACTGATTTGAGAGCGTGTTTTAGATAATTTGTTTTGTGCGACTCAATTATATAATAATAATAATAATAATAATAATAATAATAATAATAATAATATACAGTAGTACGTGTGTATATAGTAAAACTATTTTGTATTTCGATCGGTTCTTTCTTTGAGCTTTTTGTACTTTTGTTTTCGCTCTCTATACTTCGTCTTACGTCATCAGTTCAAGAGTTTATCATCAGTCACACGAGTCAGTCAGTCAGTCAGTAGACTTATTCAGCTTCAGTTATTCGATCACCAGCATCAGCAGAAAAACTTGATTAAAAAAACACACGCGCAAAAACACAGAACACACATAAAGAACGTACATAACATACATAACATAATAAAAGATTTCATAGAGATCACATTACTATTTCTATTATTACTATTAATAATATGGAGCATGATAATGAAAATAATAATAATCAAGTAATAATAATAAATAAAAGAGAGCGAGAGGAGACTTACTTGAACGAATTGAACAACAAAGTTAGAGAGAATAAAGTGAATAATAATAATGATAATAATAATGATAATAATAATATCAATATCAATAATATCAATAATGCAGAAACGCAAAAGCATTCGGCGAATTTATTGACCGAAGTTTTAGAAAAACGCGGTGGAAATTTATGCATAATAAACGTAGGGTCACAAAATCTCAGAATCGGTTTCGCCTCTACTTTCAAAACTACTGCGAGTACGAGTACGGGAGCAAGTTCGCACTCTTCTGAAAACATAGAACGACAACAACAACAACAACAACAACAGCAACAACCATTCTGTTTCAAACATGTTTGTGCGTACAAGAAGAATAAGAAAACAGAACATTCAATCAAGAAAACATCATCATCAACAACAATAACGAAAGCGAGCGATGAGGAATATGTAATCGCCAATAATGCTACTACTAAAGAGCAATTATTCGATGCTCTGTTGAAAAAAGAAGGCATTTTGAATAATAATAATAATAGAGATTTTAAGTCGCTATGTCGTGAGATTACGACGACGACGATGACGACGAGTAAGGAGACCGAAATCGAATTTTTTGCCGCAAATAAGAAGGGTGAGCATAAAACAAAAGATGATGATGAAATGATAAACGCGGCGCCGTGCGAATGGAAATTCGGCGAAGATGCTTTAGAAGTGTACGGCAAAGATGACGACTGGGAAGTCGTGTTCCCGTTTCGAAAAGGAAAGCTCGTCGCTTCGGAGACTGTTTTAGAAAACTGTTGGAGAAACGCGCTCGAGAAGGCTAAAATTTCAAACACGTATAATAATGACGAAGACGATGATGAAAATAAAAAGAACAAGGACGACGAAAATGAGACGGAGAAGGAGGAAGATGACGTTGATGATGAGGAAAAGAACAAAAAGGACAACAATAACACGAGCAATATCAATAATAGCAAGTCTAACGATCGGGACAAGATAGATGTATTGCTCATAGTGCCACCGTTGTGTTCGCGTAAAGATATTGAAATAATGACGCGAACTTTGCTCGTTGGGTTGAATTTTCGTTCGATTTGTATTCATAGCGAATCTTCGTGCGCTTTTTTTTCGTTGAGCTCAACGAATCAGAAAACGACTTGTGTCGTTGACATTGGCGCGCAAACGATCACTGTAGAATGCGTAGATACCTTAGGATGCCCTATCGCAAACACGAGAGTGACGTTGCCGTACGGATACGAACATTTAAGTCTCTGTAACGTCGCAGCAAATCGATCGTGCGGAACTTGGACAGAGCGAGCGAGCGAAATTGGAGCTCATAAATGGTTTGAAAACGTGCTCGCATTCGCGCACGAAAATATCACTTGTGATAATGACGTTCGCCACAAAGTTGATCGCGTTATTCGATTTAAACAGAACGGTAAATTGTATGAAAGTACAGCTTGCTCAAAGGCTTTGTCCTTCGCCTCTGAAGCGTTGTTTGAACCAGAAAGAATAAAATTCAAAGGCCCTTTCACGGACGCCGGTGGATTTTGGGAAGAAGATGATTCCAACAACGAAGACGCAAACGAAGCCGACGAGCAGTTTTTTAATACCAACGAAAACAACAACGAGCAAAAAGGTTTTAGAGATAATGCCGATGTGAATGCTAACGTAAACACTGATGGATATGGTAACAGTATAACAATTACCACGTCCATTGGCAGATTTATGTTGCCATCTGCTCTATCGAGAGAGGGAGATTATGAGTTGCAGCAAACAAAGAGACCAAAAGTAGTTAATGTCCATGTTCAAAGGAATCGAACGAAGCATTTAGATGAGAATGGTCGTATTATTGGTTTACACGAGGCAATCGTGGCGAGCTGCCTCGGCTGTGAAATTCCTGCACAAAAGAGCGAAGCGTTGAAGAATATTCTACTCGTCGGAGGCGGCGCTGAAATTCCCGAGATTGAGGAAGTCATCGAAGGAAGAGTAGTTTCTACTTTATCGCGCGTCGTTGCCTCTATGATTGACAACAACGCTCTCGCTGCGTTGTTGCATTCTACGACGCCAGTTGTTCTCGATCATAAGGCTGGGACAATTTATGCCAACGCAACTTTTGCTGGCGCGTGTATACTCGGCTGTTTAGACGATTCACGCGTTTCTAAAGAATGGCTTACTCGTAAAACTTTTCAAGATGCTTTGAAAATAGGCGGAGCTGGCGAGCGGTGGTGTATTGGATTGGGTGGGTATGAGTTGAACGGGTTATATCGTTACCTTTTGCTTCCATCGTAACCAAATTTTCATACACAAATAATTACAAAGCATCATCATCATCATCATAATCATAATCAGATACGTATGTCTCTTTTTTTTTTTCTATACGCGAGTCTTTTTTCTATATAGTAGTCTCGTATTTTCGGTCCCGTATTTTCCTCAAAACTAAACAATTTAAAATTTTCGATGACGAGAAACCCTAAACCCTATTAAACCGTTACGATACTATCAGCTGTTGTTGGCTGTTCCTCCATTGAGCGCATCAGAAATTAAGTTTCACCCACGAAGAAACAAAATAAACATCCAAGTTCATATAATAATCAATTTTACTTTTGCATTTCTCTCTCTCTCTCTCTCTCTTTATCTTTATCTTCTCTCTGCGTGTGAACGATTGTGATGATGATGATGACGATGATGAAGACGAATAACACTAATAATACTAACAATAAATATCCAACCACCATCAAAAGAACAACGAGAACGACGACGAGAACGAGAACGAACGCTTTTCCTTTATTCATTCCAGTTCAAAGCATCTTCGTGAGAAACGATGAAAAAGACGACGATGAAGATGATTTAATAAAAAATCCAACGTTCAAACAGATTGAGCAAACTTGTTCTGGTTGGCAAATCGGCCACGAACGCGGCGGAGACGAAGAGGAACATTTGTTGAGAACATTTCGAGCGCGAGACAAAAAAATTGCAAAACGAATTTTGGAGACCATGCAAGCAAGTTTAATGGTCGAGGACGAACGAGGGTGCAGAATAAGAAGAGAATCACAAGAGCTATATTATTTGTGCTGCGACGGAGTGCGAATTCGAATGAACGAAGGAAAATTAAGCGTTTTATGCGAAATTCCAATAGAAGCAAACATCTCGCTCGGTCAGTTCAAGCGAAAATGCATCATGATTGAAAAAATCGTCGAGGAACAAAACAAGCTCGCGCTGTGAAATAAATGTGCGTGTGTGTGTGAGTGTGTGTGTGTGCGCTTCCAGTGTATATATATAACTATTATTGGTATCCATTCGTCAAAGAATTAACTAATATTTTCTCCTTCTTCCTCGTCCAATTTTTGAAATTTTCACTCTCTAAAAACAATTTCCTATGCTCGGCATATCTTCCTCGCTTCCTCGCTGCCGATAACGTTTCATCATCAAAATGGAAAACTTTCTCCACGAAATCTTCCATCAAAATTCGCGTAGATAAGCGCGACGCTTGCTTCTTTGAAATGATGACATTTTTCGTGTTTGCGCCAGCTTTGAAACCCAACGTCGTGACTTCTTGTTTTCCACAATTTTCATACCAATTAATGGACGTCGGACAACTTACTCGTTCAGCTCCACGAGATGTTGATGAAAAGCTTTGCAGCTCCTCGTACGTATTTGTGGCGTTCGTGGTGGTGGAAAGATTGAGAATTGTAATCGTTGGCAGTTTTCCCCTATCGGAACGAAGAAAAATATCCTGCAAATCCAACGGAACACGTTCTATGAGAGCACGCTTGGACGCTCTCAACAGAGCATTTTGATGATAACATTTATAATTCTCATCATCACCATTTCCGTGTTGAAAAAAAATCAACGACGAATGATGGCCACCGATTGTAATCGTACTCATGCGCACTGGATGCGAAATTACGAGAGAGAGCAACGTACTTTGAACGCCTAGCATGATCCATTTTGCAATTTTATCCGAGCACGACATCGAAGATGTCAGTTCTCCGCGACCTGGCTTTATTCTGCATCTACTCGCTTCTTGTTCCGAAACGCCAAATTCTGCGTCTACGACTACACGCATATCGGATTCTTCTCCATTTGAGGCGATCATCTTTGCGCCCGTTACGCCTGGTATGCCGTTCGATATTCCACTCAGTTTTATTCTTTTCGACGCATTATTAACGTTTGAGGAGAGCATAATTTTCTCGTCGTCAATATTGCAGCAAAGTTCGTTTGTGGGTTTTTTATTTTCACCCTCTAACGCGGGTTCTCGTTCATTTTGTTTTTGAACATAATAAAAAATAGAAGCGTCTCCGCACGGTGGTTGAGTAATGAAAAAATGGAGTTTCACGTTTGCTCTCAAGCGAAATGAGTTTTTTGCTTTCTCGTCGCGAACAAAAATTGGTCTTTGTGAATTACTATTCACACTGTTATTATCACGTTCACTCGCGGGATCATAATTTTTAGCTTTATAAATTTCTTCATGCATCCATCTAATCAAAGCTCTTCGTGCGATGACTTCAGCGTGCGAATCGTTCAAAACATACCCGTCTTCTCTTCGTTTTGATTCTGGAATACATTTCGTTCCAGTACCAATTGCAACGCATTTGAAAACACTACGCAGCAGGGTATTCGTATTCTTCTTCTCCTTCTCTGTTTTTGAACATTCTTCTTCTTCTTCTTCTTTCATAGTTTGATTATTATTATAATTTGCACCGTTTGTGTATTCAATGACGAAACCGGCAAGTAAGGTGAACTCATCATTTTTCATCTTCGTCTGTTTATTATTATTTTTATTATTATCGTCGTCGTTCTTTAGTATTATTCGCGGCTTTCCGTTCCTCGTTAACATGTTTCGATAGACTTTCAGGACCTCATCTCTCACTTTCTGAGCTACTATGTTTATTGTTCGTTCATCTTCTTTATCATCATCGTCGTCATAATCTTCGTTCATCTGATTATGATTATTTATCTCTCGGTCTCTTTTCATTATTTATTACTATCATTCATGGGTTGATGGTGTTCTTCTTCTTCTTCTTCTTCTTCTTCTCCTTCGCTTTTTTGAGAGAGAATAAATAATGAGTACGTGTAAAGAGAGAGTTTCAGCCTATTATCAGATTATGCATGCTGCTGCGTGCTGCCTAGAGCAGTAATAACCAAATTACGTGAGCTTTCGTACGAGCCTGCAGCACTTTTACGGTTACATGTCTGTTTTAGCCTATACACAAACTGCGTACTAAGATGATAGTACGCAAGTACTACTAAACTGCATGCTTTCTTTCTATATCATTTCAACTTTTAAACGCGCTATCTATTTCATCTCATTTAGAATAATAAGAAGGTTCCATCCGTTCTCTTAAAATTTGCATCTCTAACACTGCATCAGCGAATGATTTCGGAGAAGAACATTCACCATCATCGAGAGAAAGTCCGGGAGCGTCTTTGAGAAGTCGCACTAAGGCACCAATTTCAGCCGCTTCACTATTCTTCTTTTCATAAGCTTTTTCTTCTCGCGACGACGGCGACAATGAGGATACGCTTTGATGATTTTGAGGAGGAACATCATCGAGCTCGAACAAAACACCTTCGTCAGCGAAGACGACGTTATCGCGTTTATTTCCTACAAGAGAGCGACTATCATGTTTCTCTTGGTCATTAGTAGATGAGGAAAATATCATCGCTACTCTCGGTGATACTACATACGGCGGAGGCTCGAGGCGCACGACTGGAGAGCCGTAAGGAGTCTCTTTTTGTTGGTCTTGAATAAAAGTCGATGATAATGAGCTCTCTACAATCGCTCCATTGATGTTATACGATAACGCTCTAAAATTTTCGCTTCCATAATATTTATGTTCGTCAGCGGGCACTGTATTACGCTGCTCATGACGTTGCTTGTTCATTTCAAACGAAGATGGTGGAGAAGTAAAAAGATTCGAAGGCGCCGACGATGAGTCCATCAGATTATTATTATTATTAATATTATTATTATTATATTTTTCTGCGTCGACTGCATTTAATATTTGATTATTATGATAAGCACGAGCGCTTGGCTGAAATGTTTGTGTTTTATTATCGTTAATTGCGTCTGCAAGTTCGGCGCTTAATAATCCTTGGATCTTTTCATCGCGTTTGTTCACTCGCACAGTAGTTGTTGCACTATTTATTTTCTTTTCTTTCTCGTTGAATGTTGTTGTCGCTGTTGTTTGGACGCTTATTTCTTTCAAATTAGCATTTTGAGATTTCTTCATCACTATTCTTTGGTGTTGTCGTTTTTGTTGTTGCTGCTGAGACTCGTTCAAGCTACGCTCGTCTAAAAAGAAACACCTCGCGTTTAAACACCCAACTTTTGTGTCTATTTTTGAAAACGCAAACGAACGCCATACAAAATTGTTCTCACGAGCATTCTTTTGCGTTGGTTTGAAATCATCTCCTACTTTCGAACTATTACTGTTCGTGGCGGCGTAGATTTTATGATACATTTTCCCTGAATCTGCTCGCAATTTCAATCGAGCTCTTCGTTCTAATCTATGCGCGGGAAGTGAACGGAGTAAAGAGATCAACACTCGTGTTTGTATTACCGCATGTTTATACAAAATTGACTCTTCTGCTCTCGACGACGACGACGAATAGTTTTCTTCGTTTACGAAAGTCGCTGCCCCATCCGCTATCGCTGCCGCTTTTGAAGAAGAAAAAGAAGAAGAAGAAGAAGAAGAGGAGGAAGAAGAAGAGTCGACGGATAACACCCACCTCTCAACTAGCGCGTTATCGTTTTCGTTTTCAGAACATACTGCTTCTTCATCGTCATCGTCGTTGAATGAATGAAAAATATCAACAATTATTGGCGTATGGTTAAAAACGAACTTCTCGTTCTTCTTCCTCTCGTTCTTTTTCTCGTTATTGTTGTTGTTGTTGTTGTTGTTATCGTTCAATAGTACTACTTTCCATTGTTCGAGTTCTATTTTTTCTATTAATTTTGAATCAAAATCAACGAGAAGGTTGAACCATTTATTATTATTATTATTATTAGTTTCGTTTATTGTAGGAAATGAAGATGGTGTTGACGATGATGGTGATGTTTTTGAGATATTTTGATTTTGAATAGTATTTTGATTAGTGTTACCTAATCGACTTGAAACGATTATTTGTACGTTCTTCAATAACCATTCGTAAGCAATAGTACCATGTCGTTGGTATTCAACCATTTAATGATTATTATTTATTTATATTATTTCTATTTCTATTATTATTTTTATTATCGCGTATAATGAGTTCTTTTTTTAATCACTGATGGCTGATGCCTAGATGCCTAGACACTAGATGCCAGCAGGTTAGAGGTTTTA
>Ga0114995_10003378_pt1 | contig 10861 bp, 9 predicted proteins | sample ArcticOcean_MG_C_11_FD_87038 | JGI IMG/M metagenome (GOLD analysis project Ga0114995, IMG submission 87038) | Marine microbial communities from western Arctic Ocean - ArcticOcean_MG_CB2_154 | ecosystem: Environmental > Aquatic > Marine > Oceanic | place: Arctic Ocean: Canada Basin | collected... | reverse complement strand
TTTGATTCGCAAATTGGTGATGATGGCGTTTTACTCTCCGGAGGTCAAAGACAAAGACTTGCCATTGCGCGAGCTTTTTATAAAGATTCACCAATAATTATTCTAGATGAAGCCACATCTTCACTGGATACCGAATCAGAACTTATTGTTCAAGAGGCATTAGAAAAATTAATTACCAATAGAACTACCATAGTTATTGCTCATAGATTATCGACAATTGAGAACGCCTCTAAGATTGTTGTTCTCGATGAGGGCAGGATTAAAGAATTTGGAACTCATGCTGATTTAATAGATCAAGAGGGTATTTATCAATCACTATATAAAAATAAGTTTGAAGACGACCCTGTTACATCAGTTAAAACGACTACAAAATCTAAACAGCTTTACTTGCCTGAGTTTGAAAATGAATATAACTCTAGCTTTGTGGTCGACAGCTGGTATAAGAAAAGTCTATGGCTATATCTTCTCTATCCTATTTCCTTAATATTTTCTTACGCAACCTCAAGAAGATATAGAAAATTTACAAAAAATAAGCAAATAGCATATAAGTCACAAGTACCTATTATAGTTGTTGGAAATCTTACAATTGGCGGAACAGGTAAAACACCCTTAGTTAAATATATTGCAAATGAATTATCAAAACTCGGTTATAAACCTGGATTGGTTAGTAGGGGGTATGGAGGAAAATTTAAAGAGACTCTCAAGGTTGATGATAGTACCTCAGTTAAGCAGACAGGAGATGAGGCTCAGATACTATCAAAACTAAACCTTCCATTTTATATAGACAGAAATAGAGTAAGGGCCGTAAAAACTCTCGTATCAAACCATGATTGTGACATTATTATTTCTGATGACGGATTACAGCACTACAGTATGAATAGGGATGTTGAGGTCCTTGTTATAGATGGGAAGAGAAGATTTGGCAATAACTTACTATTTCCTGCCGGCCCTCTAAGGGAATCTAAAAAACGAATTAATTCTGTTGATTTTATTGTCAATAACAGCGGACCAACTGAAGAGGGCGAGCACTTAATGAATATTAGCCCCGCTAAATTTGTCCATCTTAAATCAGGTAAATCATATCCTGTTGAAAAATGGCCTATGCATAAACAAGTTCATGCTGTGGCAGGGCTGGGTAATCCTGGAAGGTTTTTTGATTTATTAGCTAGACTTGGGTTTGATATTATCAGGCACCCTTTTCCAGATCATCATAATTTCTTAACGACTGAGTTACATTACTTAGACCATTTACCAATAATAATGACTGAAAAAGATGCATCTAAATGCAAAGATTTTAATAACAATAAAATTTGGTACTTAACTATTGAAGCTGAAATATCAGACAAGTTCATAGAAGACCTCGACACTAAAATTAAATCTATTAATTAAAAATGACTAATGATTTTGTAATTTTGATTCCTTCAAGAATTGGGTCTACTAGACTTCCAAACAAACCTCTTGTGAACTTGAGAGGTAAGACGTTAATACAAAGAGTCTTTGAGCAAGCTCTTAGAGCAACTCCTAAATCTTTTATAGCAACTGATTCAAAATTAATTTTTGATCATGCTAAAAGTTTTACAGACAATATAGTAATGACCAGTGATTCGCATATATCCGGAACTGATAGAGTTTTCGAAGCAGCCTCCAAGTTATCACTTAATCCAGATCAATTGATCATAAACCTTCAAGGAGATGAGCCTTTTATGCCTGTTGACCTTGTTACTTCTTTGGTTGATGACTTCGATAATAATCAATGTGATGTTATTAGTGCATCTCATCCTATTAAATCAAGGGATGATATAAACAACCCTAACTGCGTTAAAGTTTTAGCTGATAATAATTATGCAGATGATTTCATAAGAATCCCGAATAAAGAGCCCTTAGAGCTCCTTAGAAGACACATAGGAATATATGGTTATAGTTTTAAGACTCTAGAAAAACTTGTCGCTCTTGAGCCCTCAAAGAGAGAACTCGACTATAAATTAGAGCAGTTAAGATTTTTAGATAATAATTACTCTATCTATGTAAGTCCTTACGCTCATTCAATTCAATCAGGCATAGACACGCAGGATGATGTTGATGCAGCAATTCTTTATCTAAATAAAAATGATAATTAAAGAGAATTATCCAATACAGAACTCTTTAAAACTTAAATCTAACTCAAGATTTTTTATTGAACTTTCAGAGACAATTGATTTTAATAAATTAAGCCTATTTTTGAATGAAAAAAAATTACCTGTATTAATTTTAGGAGAAGGAACAAATCTTGTTCCTCCTGTATTTTTTGATGGAATTATTTTAAAACCATTATTCAATTCAATTACCTATTCTCCTGATCATGAATTAGTTTCAGCCGGTGCATCGGTTAATTGGCATTCTTTTGTTAATTTTTGTATCGAAAATGATATTCACGGTTTTGAAAATTTATCACTTATACCGGGTTCAGTAGGAGCCTCGCCGATTCAGAATATAGGAGCCTATGGGCAAGATGTATCAAATTTAATCGAGAGTGTTGATTGTTATGATTTTGATGTTAATAAATTATTAAAATTAACCTTAAGTGAATGCAATTTTTCTTATAGGAATTCAGCTCTTAAAAAATCCTCGCTAATAGTATTAAAAGTTAACTTCTATTCTAACCTTCCCAATATATTAAACCTTAAATACAAATCTATTGATCTGTTTATAAAAGAAAATAATATCAATCCTGATAAGATCTCATTAAGTAAGATGTCTGATATTGTTTGCAAATTAAGGACTTCACTTCTTCCAAACCCAAGAGATACACCAAACGCTGGAAGTTTTTTTAAAAACCCAATTGTCGAACTAGAATCTATAAGTACAAAATATTTTAAGTTAAAAGATTTAATTATCTGGGATCATAACTCTACTCACGTGAAGGTTGGAGCTGCAAGACTCATCGAGCTTGTTAAAAATAAACTTACCCCTTTTGATAATGTTAATTTATACAAAAATCATTCATTGGTAATAATTACTAATGGCAATAGCTCACAAAGTGAAGTCTTAGATTATGCATCTAATATTCAAGCTCTTGTAAAAGATACTTTTAATATTGACCTTCAGATAGAACCTACGGTTGTTTCTTAGATTATGTTTATATGGTCTTCCTTGGCTCACATTATAGCGTTAACAAGCCCAGGGCCTGATACTGCAATTATAATTAGGCAAGTTTCTTTATACGGCAGAAGAGCTGGAGTTCTAGCCGCTTTAGGTATTGGAGTAGGGATTTATATTCATTGCTTGCTAGCAATTAATGGACTGTCGCTTTTAATAATCTCAAATGTTTTTTACAAATTTATAATCAGCGTTATTGGAAGTGCTTATATTTTCTATCTTGGTATAAAAATGCTTATACCAATACCAAATGAAAAGAATGAACTCAGCAGTAAAAATAAAGCCTCAAGTAGTTTTATCAATGGACTTATTACAAACCTATTTAACATTAAAGCATTTATCTTCTTTGTCTCTTTATTTTCAATACTAGTAGATAGCATCAACGGCCTGTATTTTTATATCTACCCTTTATATTTTGCCTTTACCTCTTCTCTTTGGTTTATCTTGCTATCGTATTTATTAACTAATAAATCCTTTAAAAAATTTAATATTTCATCAAATAAACTTGTAACAAAAATAACCGCTATTCTTTTATGTTTAATTGGTCTATCAATTCTTATAAAATCTTTTTATGAATATTTCTGATCTTGAAAAAAATATAGTTAACAATTCTTCGAAGAAATTTCCTCCAGTTCATCTTTGGAACCCGGATCTTTGTGAAGGACAGGATATTAGGATAAATAGAGAGGGCGAATGGTTCTATAACAATTCTGAAATTAAAAACCAAAGACTTATTCAGCTATTCTCTTCGGTCATCAAAAAAGAAGGCAATAATTATTTTTTAGTAACCCCTTCAGAGAAAGTTCCTGTAATTGTTGAGCTCGCACCCTATGTAATAATTAATTTTGATTGCCTTGAAGATGATGTTATTAAATTAGATACCAACCTTAACTACTCTTTTTATTTAGACAAAATCAACACAACACGACTTATTAAATATAACAACACCCAAATTCCGCTAGTCCACGTAAGAAACTCCATCGAGGGCTTTTTTAACAGAAGTACTTACTACAAGCTTGTAGATTTCGCTATTAATAGTAATTTTATTAAAGGAAATACATTATTTGTTCCCAGCGGCAAGCACGAACATGTGATAGGTAAAATTGCATAAAAAATTATCTTTAGATTCAAAGAACTGTCCTGTCTGTGGGAGAAATTTTTTTTGGAGAAAGAAATGGGAGAGGGATTGGAAAAATATTACCTATTGCAGCTCTAAGTGTAAAAAGACTAAGACCTCTTTACCTCAGAAATCCACTCATTAATATAAGACTCAAGAATACTTAAAGGTAATGAGCCCCTCTTTAATACTTCGTGATGAAAGTCTTTTATATCAAACTTTGTACCGAGTTCATTTTCAGCCTTGGTTCTAAGTTCTAATATCTTTAATTGACCAATTTTATAGGCAAGTGCCTGTCCCGGCCATGCTATATATCTATCAACTTCATTTTCAATATCAAGCTGTGATTTGGCGGTATTTTCTAGAAATAAATTTATCGCATCATCTCGCGTCCAATTCTTATAGTGCATACCTGTGTCAACAACTAGCCTAATTGCTCTCCACATGTCATATGTTAGTTGGCCAAATTTATCATATGGATCATCATATAAACCGATATAATCACCAAGCTCTTCACTGTATAAACCCCAGCCCTCTACAAAAGCAGTAAAGCTTTGATATTTTCTAAAAGTTGAAACATCTTGAAGCTCTTGCGCAATCGATATTTGAAAATGATGACCTGGCACCGCTTCGTGAACAGTCAAGACAGGAATTTCATATTTTGGACGAGATTCAGGCTTGTAAAGGTTTGCATAAAAATAGCCTGGTTTTCCTTCTGAGGCAGAAACGTAATAAGCTGTTGTTGTATAGGGCGCACTTTCCTCAGGTATTGGAATAACTCCATAGGGCGCTCTAGGAAATACTTTAAAAATTTTAGGAAGGAGGGGATCAATTGTTTTTGCCATTATCAAATAAGCATTAAATAGGTCTTCAGGATTATCGTAGTAGAATCTTGGACTCGTTCTTAGGTAGTTAAGAAATGATTGAAAGTCTCCATCCCATTCCAACTCTAAGATTATTTCTTCCATCTCATCTCTAATTCTTTTTATTTCTTTTAAGCCAATATTATGAATATCGTTTGGGCTTAGTTTTGTTGTTGTGTGATATGAGGCTAAATCTTCGTACCATTCTTTTCCATTGGGAACATCTTTAATGCCAATAGAGTCTCTTGAATTTGGAAGATACTCATTAACTAAAAATGTATGCAGTCTTTTATATGCTGGATTCATCTCTTCGCTAATTAAAATTTTTGCATCACCAATAAGAATATTTTTTTCCTCAATACTTATAATGGATTCATCTGCGTTTAAAAAAACCTGAAGGTATGGATGTTCTTCTATATTTGAATTTAGAATTGCGCTAATTTGAGAAATTACTGCCCTCGTTACCAGCTTAGGTTGTGAATAGCCAGCTTCTATAGCAGCTTTATTATTATTATAGGAATTAGATATATTCTTTGAGTACAGATATAGTCTAGCTAACCAATCTTGGTAGTCCTTCTTCGATGTAAAATTTAATCTGTCACCTGTTTCATAGTAACTTTGAACGCCACCTCTTTGATTCAAGCTCATAAAGTAAGAGGGATATTTAGACAGCTCTATTGACATATCAAGGCTTATCTTTTTTAGTCGATAATTGAGCTGGTTTTCTTGTGATAAGGTATCAAAACTAAAAGAATTAAGGTTTTTAAGATCTAGATATCTTTGTTCATTATTTTTTTGAATATCTTCAATTGTATTTAGGGTAATTTGATCATTAAATCTTTTATCTCCCAATTTTGATGCAAATACCGGGCTATTTTTTAGATTGTTTTCCCATAACTCATCAAGAAATAATTCAAACCTATCATTTTCATCAATATCGTCTTTAATATCAGCTGAAGCCACAACATTAATCTGGCATGATGAAAGAGCTGCAAGGCTTAGCATTAGTATTAAGTTTCTTGCTTGATCTTTTTTAATCATAGTTACATGTTTGGATAATTAGGACCTCCTGGCCCCTCAGGTGTTACCCAGTTAATATTTTGAGAAGGGTCTTTTATGTCACAAGTTTTGCAGTGGACACAGTTTTGAGCATTTATAATAAATTTCTTCTCACCATCTTTTTCTACTACTTCATAGACCCCGGCTGGGCAATATCTTTGAGCTGGCTCATCGTACATAGGTAGGTTTACTGCTATTGGTATAGATACATCTTTTAACTGAAGGTGACATGGCTGGTCTTCTTCATGGTTTGTATTTGATAGATATACCGAAGATAGTTTATCAAATGAGTATATTCCATCAGGTTTTGGATATTCGATTTTTGGCATTTCATCTGCCTTTTTCATACAAGCATAATCGGGGGTAGGGTGATTCATTGTAAATGGAAGATTTCCCCTAAATATAAACTGATCAATAACATTAAGAGCAGCACCAACTAAGCCACCAAATTTATGAAACAGAGGACCCCAGTTTCTAGATTTAAATAATTCTTTATGGATCCATGAGTTTGCAATTTTATCATCATAGGATAATCCAGATTCTAGCTCTGAATTCAATAATTCATAAACATGTTCTCCAGCAATAATTCCAGACTTCATTGCGGTATGAGATCCTTTTATTTTTGAAAAGTTTAAAGTCCCAGCGTTATCTCCAATTAATAGACCACCAGGAAATGACATTTTAGGAAGAGATTGGAGGCCGCCCTTAATTAGAGCTCTAGCTCCATACGAAATTCTTTCGCCACCCTCAAGATATTTTTTAATTGAAGGATGAGTTTTCCATTTTTGAAATTCATCAAAGGGACTTAAGTGAGGATTTTTATAATCCAATGGAACCACGTAACCTACATAAGCTTCCCCATTTTCTCCATGATAAAAATATGAACCAGATGGAGTATCTAAAGCTGTTGGCCAGCCATTTGTATGAATAACCAAGCCTTCTTCATGAAGTTCGGGCTTTAATTTCCAAACTTCTTTAAAGCCTATTCCATAGTGTTGAGGATCCTTGTCTTCAGATAGATTAAATTTATCTATAAGCTCTTTACCTAAATGACCTCTGCAACCCTCGCCTAAAATTGTATGCTTTGCTCTTATTTCAATACCCGGTTCATTGGAAGCTTTTAATTCACCATTTGCGGATATACCCATATCACCAGTCTGAACACCAACAACTTTATCATTTTCATAAATAAGCTTACTTGCTGGGAATCCAGGAAATATTTCAACACCTAAGCCTTCAGCTTGTTCAGCGAGCCATCTACATAAATTACCTAAACTGATGACATAATTTCCATGGTTATGCATTGTAGGTATAAAAAAAGCAGGAATACTAAATGATATTTTCTCTAATAAAAATAATAATTTATCTTTTTTAACCGGTGTATTAAGTGGTGCATTTAGCTCTTTCCAGTTTGGTATTAGCTCATCTAATGCAGTTGGCTCAAATACATTTCCTGAGAGGATATGCGCTCCAATTTCAGAACCTTTTTCTAAAAGACATATACTGTAATCAGTTCCGTTAGCTTTATTTTCTTGCGCGAATTTTATTGCAGTAGCTAGTCCTGACGGGCCGCCGCCAACAACAACAACATCATATTCCATTACTTCTCTTTCCATGAGATTACCTCTTCTGTGATTTGTATTGTAAAATACGTGAAACCTAATACAATTATAGTGTATATCCTATTATAACTATCATTTATTATCATAGATAAAAAAGATAATAAATTTATATAACAAAAATTATGAAAATACTAGTACCACTTAAGCGAGTTGTAGATTACAACGTTAAAGTAAGACCACTTGCTGACAATTCAAACGTTGACTTAAGCAATGTAAAGATGTCAGTCAATCCATTTTGTGAGATTGCACTTGAAGAAGCTGTAAGAATTAAAGAAGCCGGTAACGCTGATGAGATTATTGCGATAACTATTGGCAAAATAGAATCACAAGAACAATTAAGAACTGCTCTTGCTCTTGGAGCGGATAGGGCAATCCTTGTTGAATCTGAAACTTTGCTTGAGCCTTTATCAATTGCCAAGTCTATAGCAAAGATTATTGAAACAGAGAAGCCTGATTTGATAATACTTGGTAAGCAAACTATTGATGGCGATAACAATCAAACAGGCCAAATGTTAGGCGCTCTTCTAAACTACCCTCAAGCTACTAATGCTTCAGAGGTTATTTTAGACGGTTCTAGCGTTAATGTGACTAGAGAAATTGATGGTGGTCTTCAAACATTAAAATTAACTTTGCCTGCAATCGTCACAACTGATCTTAGATTGAATGAGCCAAGATATGCCTCTTTACCCAATATTATGAAAGCAAAGAAGAAAGAATTATCAATAATGCCAATTGCAGACTTGGGTATAGATGTTTCACCGCGAACTGAACTTTTATCAGTTGAGTCTCCAGCTTCAAGGTCAGCTGGTGTAATAGTGGAATCTGTTGATGAATTGGTAGAAAAACTTAAAAATGAAGCAAAGGTGATTTCATGAGTATCTTAGTAATAGCTGAACACAATAATGTTAATTTAAAAGGGGCTACTTTAAATACGATAGCCGCTGCAACTAAAATAAGTGGAGATATCTCCTTGCTTGTTGCTGGCTCTGAATGTTCTTCGGTAGTATCAGAGGCTCAAACCATTGACGGAATATCAAAAATAATTTCTTGCGACGATGTTATATATAAAAACTTTATAGCAGAAGATTTAGCAGAGCTTGTTGTATCTATCTCATCAAGCTACTCATATATTCTTGCTCCGGCAACCACTTTTGGTAAAAACTTATTACCTAGAGTTTCTGCTAGGGTTGATTCTCAACAAATCTCAGACATTATCTCAGTTGAATCTGATGATACTTTTAAAAGGCCAATATATGCCGGTAGCTGTATAGCTACGGTAAAGTCTTTAGATGCAATTAAAGTTTTAACTGTTAGAGCGACTGCTTTTGATCCAGTTGGAGCATCTAGCTCTGGAACAGAGGTTGAAAACATTCCAGCTGCTACATCTATGAATATATCTGAATTTGTCTCAGAGGAGATTGCTAAAAGTGATAGACCTGAGCTAACTGCAGCTAGTATTGTAATTTCTGGTGGAAGAGGGATGCAGTCTGGTGATAATTTTCATTTATTAGATTCTATTGCAGACAAGCTAGGCGCTGCAGTCGGGGCTTCAAGAGCAGCAGTTGATGCTGGCTTTGTACCTAATGACTATCAAGTTGGGCAAACAGGTAAGATTGTAGCTCCTGATTTATATATTGCCGTTGGTATTTCTGGAGCTATTCAGCATTTAGCTGGAATGAAGGATTCTAAAGTTATAGTAGCTATAAATAAAGATGAAGATGCTCCAATATTTCAAGTTGCTGACTATGGACTTGTTGCAGATTTATTTACCGCACTTCCCGAGCTAGATTCTAAACTTTAAGAGTTAACCTAAACTTCTAATAAAAAGGGCTTAAGCCCCTTTTTACTTTTTACTCATTATTTAAGTAGAATATAGGTATGAAAATTAACTATTATAATTTAAGGCATCTTTTCTTAATACCATCATTGCTAATATTACCTCTTTACTTAAATGCATTTAATGGTCATGTTGGTTTTAATAAAAATATTACTGATGTCGAGTGGAATTTTCTCCCAAATACAAATTCATCTTTTAAATATAGTGAGTCTGCAGATGCTGAGTTTTTTATATATCATAAAAATTATGGTCTTAAGTTTAACAGCTCCAGTTTTAATCTTGATTTAGAAAGATCAATCCACCCTAAAGAACTTGAATTAAATGCCGAATCTAATGAGGTCGAATTTTTCTACATAAAAGAAGATCAGACCTCTTCATATAGCCTTGCTTTCAAAGAGCAAGTTGCTGACCCTCAAATTATTGATTGTTATACATTTTCTTCTTTAACTATAGGAACCTGTGCTGACGCACAAATTACATTATCAAACTCAAAACCAAAATATAATTTTTTAGGCGATTCTCTTCTATGGATTGCAGGCGAAAATAAAAGCATAAGATCTTCATTTATAAAAGCAACTAACAATTCTTTGGTAGATGAGTACTCATTCTTTTTGGAATTAACTGAAAATCAATTTAATTGGATTTCCCCAATTGAAGAGATAACAACAGGCTTTGTAGCCAATCTATCATTTAATGGATCAAGGATCGGAGATTTGGTGACTGGAACAATAGTTACCTTGCCTCAAAGGGATAAATGGCTTACGGTTGTTGCCGGATTTTCTATTAATAAATCAATTCCAATAGTTAACAATTTTTTCTTTTTTTATGAACCGACTTTCGTTTTAGTTAAGCAAATTGACTATAGAAATATAAACGATATACCAACCTATAATTTAAAAATTATCTCTGGAATAAATTACAATTACTTAAATTTTGATATCTCTCTATTTGCGACTTATTACCATAAAAATTTATATGGATTTGAGCATATTGCTTTTAATCAAAGATCTGAACACCATTATGATTCAAATTACGGGTCTATCGGCATCTCAGGATACTATAAATTTTAATTACTTTTTAATAGCTTTCATGTATATTTAGATAAACGTTTTTTTAATAAACGCTTTTATTAATTCTATATATTTTAGAGGTCAGTATGAGAAAAGGTAATATTTTTATAATAAGTTCGGTGTTTTTAATTGCATCATGTGGCGGTGGCGGTGGCGGA
>Ga0114995_10003375_pt1 | contig 10868 bp, 5 predicted proteins | sample ArcticOcean_MG_C_11_FD_87038 | JGI IMG/M metagenome (GOLD analysis project Ga0114995, IMG submission 87038) | Marine microbial communities from western Arctic Ocean - ArcticOcean_MG_CB2_154 | ecosystem: Environmental > Aquatic > Marine > Oceanic | place: Arctic Ocean: Canada Basin | collected... | reverse complement strand
CACCCATAAAATGGAGAAAAAGTGCTGTAATGAGTGATAAAATGAGATTAGTAAATGGTCAAGAACTATATGATATTGCCAAAGATCCTGCGCAGGGAAATAATATTGCAAAACAAAATCCTGTAATTGTAGCAAAAATGAGAGGGCATTACAATGAATGGTGGGGTTCTGTTTCTGCAAAATTTAATCAGTTTCCTGTAATTGTTTTAGGTTCAGATCATCAAAATCCAATTGAATTAACCTGTCATGATTCACATGTTCATGATTCTAAAATTCCTTGGAATCAAGATTTTATTAGGGAAGCAAAAAAGAATCCTATAGGTGGGAACTTTACTGTAGAATTTGAGCAGTCAGGTTCCTATAAAATAGAATTAAGTAGATGGCCTTTTGAGTCTGGTCTAAAAATCAATGATGCTATAGAAGGGAGAGAAGCAACAATATCTACAGAAGCAATTAGTGAAGGTAGATCTATAAATTTTACAAAAGGTGGAATTCAAATAGGTGCTTGGAAACAAGAAAAACAAGTAGATAAAAACGCAAAATCAATTGTTTTTGAAGGTAATTTTACTAAAGGAAAAACAAATATGAGTGCTTGGCTTACAACTGATAAAAATGTAGATTGGGGTGCTTTTTATATTCGGGTATATAGACTATAATTTAAATTATATATAGTTGTTTTTAATATAATAATTCTTTAGTTTCATTGAAGTCTCCAGACTATTTTCTATTCAATAGAGTTTCAGATTGAGATTGTTTAGTAAAAGAAAAACCCTCACATTTCCCTGAGGTAATTTAAAATAGTTTTAAAATAAATTTATTTTTATATACTTATGACAAACAATCTTATTCGTTATGAAACATAAAGCAAATCCTAAATGGAAAAAAGTTAGACGATATACTAGAATTAGTTCTGCTTTGTTATTGTTTTTACCAGCAGTTATTTCTGTTTATGTCCAGAAAAAACAGAATATTACTAGTAATGAGTTAATATCAGATATAAACCCCGCAGTTTTGATAATTTGGGTTATGTTTATAGTTATAGCTGGTTTGATATATATTTATGCTAACTATAAAGACCCTTCAAATATTAAAAATAGTTGGTATCGATTCTTTGGGTCCATAGCAAATACTGATAAAAAAACAAGTTTTACCATATGGAAGATGTCGAGTGGTAAATGCCCTTATTGTTTTTCAAAATTATCATCTAATTTTGCTTCTAAATGCCCAAGCTGTACTGCTGATATTTGAATTATGAAAAATTATATTCTATTTCTTTTAGCTTTATCTTTTAAGATTTAAAGGTATAGGTAGAATTTGAGTTTTTTTGGGTCAATATTGTTGCCATTTCTAGCAGTGATATTATTTTATCTTTGGAAGAATAACTTTTTAACAAAGGAACGTTAACTGTCTTAATTTATACCGCCACATTATATACTATTACATCAGAAACCGTATGTGGTAAAAGGAACTAATCTTTATTAGCATCTGATGACTGCTTAGCTATTAAACCATAGACATATCCTGCTCCTTCAGTTCAACTATTTCTAAGCCTTTTAAATACCGATAATAATTTTATAAGTATTGACGTAGAATGAATATAGTTAAGGCAAAGGAAGTGTGTTAGATGAATTCATTCCAATTTAGATTAATAATAATCGAGCTAATTATGGTAAAGAGAATTTACCGTACAGAAACCGTACAAGTTTACCTTTATAAAATCAAAAAACCGTTGAAAATCAAAAGATTAACAACGGTTATTGTACACTCTATTGACCTTTTTTCGAACCAAAACATCAATTTATTTAAAAAATTAGCTTCTCAAGATTCGTAATAAAATATCGATCGAAAACTAAAAAACAGTCCTATGAATATTCCACAGGGTTCTGTCGCATCTACAAAATATAATTATAAAAGTTTGATTTGAATCTTGATTTACGAAGCTAATGATATAAATGATTTATAGGTTGATTTTTCAGGATTCAACAGTTGATTTTTCTTTATCATTCTAATTACTTCTATATCTGATATGGTTCGCTTTGCTGAACCAAATTCTTTGAAGCCTAGACCTAACATTATACGCCATTTTATCATTCGATGGTCCTGCTATACAAATACCTCCATTGCCCTTTCTTTGTTAAAAGGAAATCCACGGATGTTTACCTGTAATGAGTGTTGCTCTGGTTGGGCTTCACGTTGGACTTGCAATATAAGCTTGATAAAACATTATTCAAAATAGCAACTTATTACATATTAAATACGCTTTAAAATGAATTAAAATCATATCAAGTGGACTTTAATAAACTTTAAAAATCATTTGCATATAAATGAAATTATAAATCTATAAGTCAATTAGAACATGTAAGTAATAGTATTTAAAAAATAAACTGGGTTAAAACACTAAGTTGTGTTTATATTACGATATTGTAATACATAAAATACGAAAACATCCCTAAACTGTTTATAAAAAAATAAATAACTTTAATAAATTTTATATTTATCTAATTAGTCTCTATGAAATATCTTCTTAAGATACTTACTCTTTATTTAATTCTATTCGAAGTTATTATTGTCTACGGACAAAATTCTACAGTTTTTCAAAAAATTGACCAGCAAAACGGTTTATCTAATTCGCGTATTACTGGGATCATAAAAGAAAAAAATGGTTTTATTTGGATTGGAACTCAAAATGGATTGAACAGATTTGATGGGCGTAGTTTTAAAGTGTATCAAAAAAGAAATTCTAAAATTGGTTCAAATGATATTTCAGACATTATACTCGATAGTAAAAATAGAATTTGGCTTGCTACTTTAGATGGAGGATTAAATTTTTATGATAGAGAAAAAGATGATTTTATCGTCTATAAAAATAATATTAAAAACTCTAATTCAAATCATATAAACACCATTTTGGAAGATGAAAATGGGATAATTTGGTTAGCAACAGAACTTGGTTTAGTTCATTTTAATCCTCAAGATAATACCTTCAAAAATTACGATGACACAATCCTTAAAAATTTAAACATTACAAGTTTGTATCTAAGTAAAAAGGGAGATCTATGGATTGGTACTTTTGGTCAGGGGCTTTTTGTATTGGAAAAATTAACTCAAAAAATCAAGAAAATAACTTTAGAAAATAACAGGAAAATAGATTTTATAAATGTTTTTGAAGCGCTGAATCCAGATAATCTTTTAATAGGAACTAAAGGAAATGGTCTATTAATTTTTGACCTACAAACAAATGTATTAAACAGTTTTTTTAAAGAAAATAATGCTGTAGCAAAAAAGAATACAGCAATTATTAGGTCTTTGAAAACAGATAGTAATAGTAATTTATGGATTGGAACAGATGGGTTTGGTTTGTATAAAATTCAACACCCAAATAGTAGTCAACCTTCTATATCTAATTATATGTATAGTCCGCAGTTAAAGTCTTCTTTATCTGGTAATGCTGTATATGAAATAACAGAAATTGATAAGAATTCTATATGGATTGGTACCGCTTGGAATGGTATAAATATAATTGGATTAGATAATGAAAATGAATTCTTATATAGTGATTTTTTAGGACTAAACCCTTTTCCTGTTTTATCGGTTCATAAAACGAAAGACTTATTAGTCTTTGGAACTGATGGTAATGGATTATCAGCTTTTGATTTGAAAAAGAATAAAAAGTATCCAATTGAAAATAACGAGATAGTAAAATATGTGCAACACATCTCATCTCATCAAAAAAAATTATGGTTTGGTACATTTTCCAATGGTCTAATTAAATATGATATAGAAAAAAAGAAATACAAACAGTTTTTAAACTCTAAAGACAATCAAAAATCATTGAGTTTTAATGATGTGAGAGATTTGATATTTGACGACTACAATAACATATGGGTAGCAACTTGGGGTGGTGGTTTAAACTATTTTGATACTAAAAAAGAGGAATTTATTTCTTATCAATTCAAAGAAGATGATACTCATAGTTTAAGTAATAATAATATTGTTTCTATAGAAAAAGATGAACATAAAATTTGGATTGCCACTTATGGAGGTGGTTTAAATATGTTTGATATTGATACTGAAAAATTTAAACATTTCAATTTTTTAGAAAATAAATTAACTACAATTAGCAGTAATTTTGTGTTTTCGTTATTAAAAGACTCAAAAAATTATTTGTGGATTGGTACTTCTGGATCGGGTATCTGCAGAATGAATTTGAAAGATTTTTCTATTGAAAGATTCGAAGCTTATAAATATAGTACAGTTACCTCTATCGTTGAAGATGAAAATAAAGATATTTGGTTTGGCACAAAAAAAGGAATTTTAAAATTTAATTCTAAAACCAAAACTATTGTAAAATCACTAGCTATTTCTGGAGATTTTCATATTAATTCTTCTTTTAAAGATAATGGAAACAATCTCTATTTTGGAGGCATAAAAGGAGTCACAAAATTCAATCCTAATCAACTAGATTTTGACTCCAAAAAAATTGAAGTTTATGTAACAAACTTCAAATTATTCAATAAAAAAGTTCCAATTACAGAAAAAGGAATTTTAACAGAAAATATACAAGTCCAAAAAAACATCGTTCTAGAAAATTCTGATAATGTTTTTACTTTTGAATATGCAGGTCTTAATTATCCTTTGTCAGACAACTTAGAATATGCCATAAAATTAGAAAATTTTGATAAAGATTGGCGAAATGTTGCGCAAGATAGAACAGCTACTTTTACAAACTTATCTCCTGGAGATTATATTTTTAAAGTAAAAAGCAGAGAAATTGGAACTTCTTGGGGCATTGATTTTACTTCAATTAATATCAAAATTTTAAAACCTTTTTGGACAACTTGGTGGGCAATAATAGTCTACTTCTTATTTCTACTAGTACTTTTCTTAATAGCCAGAAAATATGTAATTGCTTGGGGAAAATTAAAATCGAGTTTAAAGTTTGAAAAACTAATGCACGAAAAAGACAACGAAATCTATACTTTAAAACAACAATTTTTCTCCAACATTTCTCACGAAATCAGAACGCCAGTAACATTAATTATTAGTTCAATAAATAGACTTTTTGAAAAAGAAAAACTAAAAGAAGGTAAGGAAATTAGAGCAGCATACACCATAAGAAGAAACAGTAACTTATTGTTAAGATTGGTAAATGAACTTTTAGACGTTAGAAAATTAGAAAAAAATGATATTAAATTAAACGTCAATGAAAACGAAATCATCTCTTATGTAAAAGGTGTTTATTTATCTTTCTCTGATGTAGCACTAGATAGAAATATACACTACGAGTTTAAAACGGATGTAACCAAAAGTTACTTATGGTTTGATAAAAATCAACTTGAAAAAGTAATTTTTAATTTAATATCAAATGCATTTAAATTCACAAATGATAAAGGAAATATTCAGGTCTGTATAGAAGAATACGATAACGAAGTAATAGTGCTGGTTAAAGATGATGGAATTGGTTTATCCCCAGAAAATCAAAAGAAAATTTTTAAAAGATTTTATCAAGTTAAATATGAACATTCAGAAAAAAATAAAGGATTTGGTTTAGGTTTGTCAATTGCCAAGGAAATTGTCGAGTTACACAAAGCTAAAATAAAAGTTATCAGCAAATTAAATAAAGGAAGTACTTTTGAAATCAAACTTTTAAAAGGTTATAATCATTTTGAAAACATTCCTGAGAACAACAATAATTTTAACGATAGCAGACAATCTATTGATAGTATTCAACAAAAACTAAACAGGGAAAATCAAAAAACGAAAACAATACTTATTGTTGAAGATAATATTGAAATTCAAGATTATTTAAAAGAACTTTTAGAAGCCAAAAATTATACGATTATTCAAGCATTTAATGGTGTTGAAGGTTTACAATTAGTTACCAAGTTTCATCCAAATTTAATTATAAGTGACGTTATGATGCCTAAAATGGATGGCATTGAGTTTACTTCTAAAGTAAAATCAAACTCAACTACAAGCCATATTCCTATAATTATTTTAACAGCAAAAACTGCTTTGGAAGATAAAACTATTGGCTATAATAAAGGAACTGATGATTATATATCTAAACCTTTTGATGAAGAACTTCTTATAACAAGAATTGAAAACCTTTTAAAAAGTAGAAAAATACTGAAAAGCAAATTTTCAAAAGATGAAACCTTCAATCCAAAGGAAATAAATATCAATTCAAAAGATCAAGAACTATTAGAGAAATTATACAAGTGTTTAGAAGAGAATTTAGAAACTAATAATTTAAAATCAGATTTTATTTCTAAACAAATGAATATGAGTCACTCTTCATTATACAAAAAAATAAAATCTTTAACAGGTTTAACCTACATTGAATTTATTAGAGATTATAGATTGTCTGTAGCAAAACAACTCATTCAAGAAAATGGCTACGCTGTTTCTGATGCTTGTTTTAAAGTAGGCTATTCAGATAGAAAGTATTTCAGCAAATTATTTAAAAACAAGTTTAAACGAAATCCTTCTTCTTTCTTAAAATCTTAATAAGGAAAATTAAATATCAAGCATATTACCTTAATTATATACTATTTTATTGCTTTTTATGAGTTTTTAATACGCATTCAATGAATTTGACCCCTCTTAAAAGTGCTAATTTCTATTTACTTGCACTCGTTAACAGACTACTATCAGAAATTTAAAACTGATAAAAAATAAATCAACTTAAAACTATATTTAATTATGATGATTTTCTTCACAAAAAAAAGAGAATTTAAAAGAATCAAAAAAGCGATATGTGTCTTCGTCTTTATGATTTTTTCAATGGTTTCACTTGCACAAGAAGTTAATGTTAGCGGAACGATTACAGATAAAAAACTGAACACTACTTTACCAGGAGTTAGCATACTTATTAAAGGAACAACAATAGGCAGTTCTTCTGATTTTTATGGAGATTATACCATAAAAGCAAATACAGGTGATGTACTTGTATTTTCTTATTTAGGATATCAAACAAAAGAAGTAAAAATTACTTCAAATATTTTAAATATCAGTTTAGAAGAATCTGCAGAAAGTTTAGATGAAATTGTTTTAATTGGTTATGGTTCTACTAAGAAAAAAGACGTAACAGGAGCTGTAACCAGAATTACAGAAAAAGATTTTCAAATGGGTTTTGTAACCAATGCAGAACAATTGATTGCAAATAAGATACCTGGTGTTCAAATTACACCTGTAAGTGGTAGACCTGGATCTGGAAGTTCATTTTTAATTAGAGGAGGTGCTTCTTTAGGTGCTTCAAATAATCCTTTATTTGTTATTGATGGTAATCCTATTGGTTTGGCAGATGGCCCAGGTATTCTAAGTGCTTTAAACCCGGCAGATATTTCTTCCTTTAGTGTTTTAAAAGATGCTGCTGCTGCTGCGATTTATGGTTCTAGAGGTTCTAATGGTGTAATTTTAATCACCACAAAAAGAGGAACAAGTGACGCATTGAAATTTACATTTTCTTCAAAAGCATCTATTTCGCAAAACTTTTTAACACAATCAGTTTTAAACGGAAATCAGTTTAGAGAAGTTGCACAAATTGCAGAAACAGTTTCTGGCACAACTATATTAAATAATTTAGGAACTGAAAATACAGATTGGCAAGATGAAATTTTTCAAAATGCATTAACTACAGAAACTTCTATGAGTGTTTCTGGCGGAATTAAAAATTTGCCCTATAGATTATCGTTAGGATATTTAGATCAAGATGGAACATTAAGAACAGGTAATTTTAAAAGAACTACAGCTACATTAAACGTAAATCCTGTTTTGTTTGATGGGCATTTAAAAATCAATTTAAATGTTAAAGGAATATTACAAGACCAAAGAATAGCTGATGAAGGCGCAATTTATACAGCCACAACTTTTGATCCTACGCAACCTGTTTTAGACCCAAATTCAACTTTTGGTGGCTATTGGCAATACACAGATTTTGCTTCTAACCCAGCCGTTTTAAGACACTATAACCCAGTATCTATGTTAGAACAGGTAGAAAGTAAAAACAAAAACTTAAGAAGTATTGGTAACATACAGCTAGATTATAAATTACATTTCTTTCCAGATTTACGCGTAAATTTAAATACAGGTTATGATATTGCAAAAAGTAGTTGGAGTTATTTTACGCCTGCAGAATATTTTCCTGCTAATATTTCGAATGGGAATAATTCAGTTGGAGATCCAGGTTCTGAAACTGAAAATATATTTTTAGAAGCAACACTTAATTATTCAAAAAAAATTAAAAACATTAAAAGTAAAGTTGATGCATTAGCAGGGTATTCTTATAATGATTTTAAAACCACAAATTATTTTTATTCAAGTTTCGATGTAGATGGAATTTTGCAACCAGGTTCTGAACCAAATTTCGATTTTGATATTCCGCAAAGCACACTAATCTCTTACTTTGGTAGATTAATTTACACTTTTGATGAAAAGTATATTGTTACAGGAACCATTAGAACTGATGGTTCATCACGTTTTTCTCAAAATAATAGATGGGGCGTTTTTCCATCAGTTTCTGGAGCTTGGAAAATTAGTGACGAAAAATTTCTAGAAAATTCTAAAACCATATCTAACTTAAAATTAAGATTAGGATATGGAGTTACAGGGCAACAAGAAGGAATTGGAAATTACGGTTACATTCCCATTTATAATTTAGGTGAAGCTTTTATTCAATATCCAATTGGTAATGGTTTTGTGCAAGGTGTAAATCCTACTGCAACTGATAGAAATAGAAAATGGGAACAATCTACAACCTATAATATAGGTATTGATTGGGGGCTTTTTGAGAATAGAATTTCGGGTAGTTTTGAAGTATATTTAAGAGAAACAGACGATTTATTAAACAACGTGTCTATTCCTTCAGGAACAGATTTCGCCAATAATATCACCAAAAATATTGGAAGTTTAGAAAACAGAGGTTTCGAATTAAAGATTGATGCAACTCCAATTCAATCTAAAAATTTCAATTGGTCACTTGGTTTTAATTACGGATATAATGAAAATAAAATCACAAGTTTATCTGCAGATAATGACAGTTCAGTTGGTCTTTTTAATGGGAGTCTTTTAGTAAATACAGTTGGTTTTCAAAGAAATACATTTTATCTCTACAGACAAGTTTATGATGTAAATGGCAATCCTATAGAAGATCAAATGGTAGATATCAACCAAGATGGAACCATCAATGAGCAAGATAGATATAGAAGTGAAAGTTCTGTGCCAAGACATAATATTGGTTTCAACACCACTTTAAATTATAAAAAATTATCGCTAAATATGGCTTTTCATTCCAATTTAGGACACTATATTTTCTTCAAACCGAATGATAATTTAGCCTCTATTTACGATGGAATATTTAGAGGAAATGTACATACAGATTATTTTGATACTCAATTTACTCAAAGTGGAAACGCAAATCAAGGGTTTAGTGATCATTATTTACAAAATGCATCTTTCTTAAAAATGGATAATATTAGCCTAAATTATGATTTAGGTGATGTTTTAAACTCAAAAAATAACTCAAATTTAGCAGTATCAGCATCTGTACAAAATGTATTTATTTTAACTGACTTTGATGGTGGTGATCCAGAATCTCCTTTCAATTTTGGTTCTAATTTTGGTGGAAATTACACAGCACCTAGAACCTTTTCTTTAGCACTTAATTTTAATTTTTAATATCCAGTAAAATGAAAATAATAAATTATTTAAAAAAACCATTAATGATATTGCTAATTCTTATTAGCTTCATTGCGTGCACAGAGGATTTAGATCGTTTTCCTACAAACGCATTAACCAACGAAAAACAGTTTACTACTGTTGATGGTTATAAACAAGCAATGGTTTCTGCATACATTCAGTTTGCAGGCGCTAACAATTTTTTCTATCGAGATTTTTTTGAACTTCAAGAAGTAACTACAGATGAAATCGTAAACACTTGGGGAGATCATCAAGAAACCACATTAAACTGGTCTTCAGAACACGATCAATCTACAGGTGTGTATCAAAGTGGTTTATATTTAATAACCCTATGCAACAACTTTATCATAGAATCTGAAGCGTCTTTGGTGTCAAGCAGAGGTTTATCAGACGCAGAACAACAAGAAGTAGAAATTTTTAAAAACGAAGTTCGCTTTATAAGAGCGTATGCTTATTGGATGCTGATGGATTTATTTGGTAATCCAACTTTTGCAACAGAAGAAACTTTAAAAAACGGAGAAGTTCCTGGTCAAATTTTAAGAGCAGATCTGTTTAACTATATAGAATCTGAGTTAAAAGAAATTGAACCAACAATGGTTGACGCAAGAGCAAATGAATATGGTAGAGCAGACAAAGCTGCTGTTTGGTCTTTATTGTCAAGATTGTATTTAAATGCAGAAACGTATACTGGTTCTCAAAAATATACAGAAGCGATTACATACAGTAAAAAAGTGATTGATGCTGGCTATTCTTTAGAGCAAAACCACCAATGGTTAATGTTAGGAGATAATTATCAAAATACCAATGAATTTATTTACACATTTAATTATGACAATGAAAAAGTAAGAACTTGGGGAGGTACAAATACCTATTCTTTAGGAGCTGCAGGTGTTACCGCTTCTGTAAACGGAATGAGTTCTAGTTGGAATTTATACAGAGTTACACAATCGATTCCTGCATTATTTCCTTCAAACAACCCAAGTATCGATAAAAGAGCTGTTTTTTGGACGGAAAACAACGAATCTAGTAGAACTATAGAAGTAGAATCTTTACCCAATTCTTTAAATGGATATTCAGTTTATAAATATAGAAATGTAACTAGAGATGGTTCTAGCATCAATCAAGAAAATACTTTTAATAATTTAAGTGATATCGATTTTCCTGTGTTT
>Ga0114995_10003365_pt1 | contig 10884 bp, 8 predicted proteins | sample ArcticOcean_MG_C_11_FD_87038 | JGI IMG/M metagenome (GOLD analysis project Ga0114995, IMG submission 87038) | Marine microbial communities from western Arctic Ocean - ArcticOcean_MG_CB2_154 | ecosystem: Environmental > Aquatic > Marine > Oceanic | place: Arctic Ocean: Canada Basin | collected... | reverse complement strand
TGGATGGTTGGTTCAGGAGATGATTCTGACGGTATTACTTCTCGACGTGCAACGGACAGACCGTTCTTCAAACCCGTCAGCCTTGACCCACGCCTTGCCCGTTTAGCCGTCAATGTGGCATCTGGTCCGCGCGACAAAGGTGCCACACTCGACCTCATGACTGGAACTGGCGGTTTTGTCTTGGAAGCAGCGCTTTCAGGGCGTGAAACATACGGTGTTGACCTTGACCCTTTGATGATTGAAGGAGCACAACAGAACCTTGATTGGGCAATGCCAGATTCAGACGCGCACTTACTGTTAGGTGATGCGACACGATTACCGCACGTCATACCTTCAGATGCACATCATCGAATCTGTGGTTTTGTACTCGATCCCCCATATGGACGTAATTCACAAGGGTCTCTCGACCATGCTGAATTGATTCGTTCCGTCCTCGAAAGCACTCGAATGGTAGCTGCCTCCAGCGCTGATTTGGTGTTAATTTTGCCAATTCATCCTTTTGGTGAACTTCCAGATGAAGCACTCGAGCCTGATGCTTCGGTCGAACTTCTTCATGGAAAGTGGGATGATCTTCAATCGACTTTTACTGCAACCGGATGGCGAATCAACAACCGTTGGGTTGAACATGTTCACGCAAGTTTAGGCCGACTCATTCTTCACGCAACAATTGTTCCTCAAGATTGAGGAGAATTATTGCATCTTCTTCTGTTGGTTCGGGGAATTGTGCTTTGTGAGGGCATCCTTCATCGAGAATGGCCTTATCTTGGTCATTCAAAACATTTGGATAGGTTCGGCAACCCTGAGGCCGTACTTCGTAAACCGAGCACATTCCTTCTGCATTGACATCAGCAGATGAAGTCAACAAAAAGACACAAGCGCGCGTCGTTTCATCGTTGAGAAGCGTTAGAATGCCGTTATTGCGCCAAGAGAAGTCTTCGACTGCCATCCCAGTTCGACGTGAGAGGAGGGAGGCTTCTGCCTTCGTGAGTGGCATAGTTGTCTCGCGACAACAGGCGGAACATCCCGTTGGAATACACGGTAAAGAGCGCGCCATAGTCAAGCCAATCCTTCCGCCTTCTTCAAGAAGGGGGGGTGTCTCGCAAGGCTAAGGGCGATTAGGGTAGCCTGGATATCCTGACGGGCTTCGAACCCGTCGACGCGGGTTCGAATCCTGCATCGCCCACTGATTATGAGTGCCGTAAGGGTGCGAATTTATACTGTTTCAAAGTATTTTGAAACGAAGAAAGACGTTTAAATTAGAATCGGCATCGATATCAAAAAACAGTAATAATTCCTGGTAGAACTGATTATCCTAAACACTTTACCAGTTTTTTGAGAATGTCTTTCCATTCGCAACAGCAATTTACCTTGATTTTTGAATTGCAAAGGTTAAAATTGAGTTTGGTCGATAAATGTCTTTTAAGATTATGAACTTAGGTTGAGTAAATAGGCATCAATGTACGTTTTTATTTCGCCTTCAAGTTGGCCTGATTTGACATTGAGTGTATGAGCCTCGGTATCAATTGAAAATACAGAAGGGTTTTTCGCATGTTTGTAATGGATGACAAAGTCATAAATTCCATATTCAGAATGCATATCCATCATTTCGTTATGTTGAGGGTGGCCATCGTCTTCGAATGCTTCTTGATTCCATCCTGCAGGCATTGGCCTGCCGACTGTTTCCAAATCGGGAATCCATTCTTTTGATTGTAGATACTCATCCAGTTCATGGTAATCTTCAATTAACATCCATCCACTCATATATATCGGATGTAGGGCTTACTATATTGATTCTTTCGCTTTTTGAGGACTTCAAGGGTCTAGTCGGGTAAAGAGGAACTGCTAAGAACAAACCGGATACACCGCCAAATGAGGCAATCGAGATGAAACTCCGACTCCATCAATTTCTTTCAAAATGCGGGGAGTTTTCATCGAAAGAAGATGTCAAACAAGCCATCTGGAGTGGCGATGTCACAGTGAATGACTCGATTGTCAAGCATATTGCCTATGAATTCAATCCAGCTAAACGTTCAGTAAAGTACCGTGGTGAAGAATTGTTTCTTCCTTCCAACGATGTCTATTTCGTTCTCAACAAACCTTCAGGATGTATTTGTTCACGCCTTAATTCACAAGAACTTGAACTCAACAAAACCTCTGTCTATGAACTCTTTCGAGATGCAGTAGAGCCTTCGATCTACGAATCTTTAGTTACCGTTGGCCGACTTGATGAAGACACAACTGGTTTGTTACTGGTTACCACTGATGGCAAATTGGTTCATTCGGTCACCGACCCGCAGAAGAACATCAAGAAAACATATCGTGTGAAGACACAAGATGCAATTACCGAAGTTCAACTCGAGTCAATCCGGGAAGGCGTTGATGTCTCTGTCACCGAATATGGTTCGTTGGAAGAGTTTCAAACACGACCAGCGATCATCGAATTGGAAAGTGACATATGTGCAGTTTTGACTATCGATGAAGGGAAGAAAAGACAAATTCGTAGAATGTTCACCACTCTTGGAAACCATGTCAATCATTTACACAGACTGTCTACGGAAGGAATTGTGTTGAAGGAATACGGCCTCGAGCCTGGTCAATTCTGTACCATTACGCGAGAAGAAATTAACAGCGCCTTGTTCTCTTGACTCATCAAACACTGACGGCTTCAAAGCCGCCATTTTTGCTTCGAGCCGTAGGTCATGGTACGCCAAAGCCATTCAGCAGGGCCAAAGGCGTAACGCTTGAGCCACCACGGGCTAAGGAGGAGTTGGAAGCACCAAATCAATACGACGATGACATACAGTTCCCATCGCTCAAAAGTACCAATTAATCCAAAGCCAGCACCGGTGAAAAGTATCAAACTCAGCAGTGAATGCAGTAAGTAATTACTCAACGCAGTTCGACCAACCGAAGCAATTCGAGCGCGTAATGAAGGCCATAGTTCACCTTGACACGCCAACATCACGAGCCCTAACCATCCCAATGCCATACTGACGCGTCCGAGGTGGTAAGATCCTTGGAACCACCCCGAGATGATGAGCACGTCATAGTTGCTTTCAATCGCTTGATACAGTTCTATTCCATTGACGAAGAGTCCGAATGAAAAACCAAAAACAGCGAGTTTGAGATATGTTCTCGAATCGCTCTTTGCCGAAAGCCAGCCAAGACGATATGTGGCCATACCAAGCAACATCATGCCCATTGCATCCCACATCATGAACAACGGCGTGAAGAACAGCAAATGTTCGTTTACCGTTTTCGCACTGTATTTAGCGATCCCTGAATACGAACCTCGCCGGATGTCCAATTCTTCTTCGATTGAAGTTTCGTTGTACGTGAAAGTACTTCCAGATTCATTCCACAGAGCCGCCTGTTCGCGTAGTTCATCTGAATGATTTCCTTCCGGATCAGCATCCATTATCGCAGCGGCATCACGGCCCTCAGTCATGAGTGAGCCTGCTGTGGCAAAAATAAACGAAGAGCACAACAAGACAATCGCTGAAAGTATCAGCAGTGTTTTCGGTTTTGTATTTCGTAATGGATAGAGAATTGCTCCTGCAATGGCATAGAGGATGAGAATATCCCCCGTCCACAACAGCACATAGGCGTCAAAGATTCCAAACAACAGCAAAAAGAATGTTCTTTTGTAATGCAGCCAAGCACTTTTCCCTGTTCCTGAATGACTCCCAAAACCGGTTGTAAACATGACGATTCCTGCTCCAAAAAGCATGGAAAACAACCCTCGCATCGAACCTTCAAAGAACAGGTTTACTGTTCCCCAAATGGCATAATTAAGTTCGGGGTTTTTGCCCAATCCCACGAATGGATGAAAATACCCAATTGAAGCCATTCCAAAACCAAGGATGTTCAATAAAAGAACACCTAGTAAAGCAAAACCCCGCAGAACATCGAGCGATTCAATACGTGAAGATGCAGCGACCGGTTCAGAAGACTTCGATAAAGTACCGACTTCTGACACATTATTCCCAAACATACTGAACTCATAATGGTTCAGCCGGCGGTTTTGTTCAAAACTGTATTAGAAACCGTTTTCTTGAAGCCAGCCAGTGACTGGAATGTTGTTTCGACGCAAGATTGCTGCAGCCTCAGTGAGGAGTGCTTGTCGGCGAGGTAAGTTTTGTTGCTGCTCAGCAATTGCAGCGAGTTGAATCAGAGAATCCGAGTGACCTTCGTGGTCATTGACTGTTTTAGCAAGCCGTAAACTCAATTCGAATTTTTCTCCAGCCTTTTCCAATTGATTACTGTACAGCAGGGTATTTCCAATGTTAAACTGTGCAATACCTTCTCCTTGCCGATCGCCAAGTTGTTTCATTATGGCGAGAGACTCATTGAAGTAACGTTCCGCTTCGACAAATTGGTCTTGTTCTTCGAAAAAGACACCCAAGAGATTCAGCGTATCCGATTGCCCTCGTAAGTCGGAAAGTTTCTTTTTCATTTTTAATGCCATTTTGTACAATCGTTCAGCCTCAACCAAGTCGCCTCGTTGTTTGGCTTGCGATGCAAGTTGAATATGAGAGAATGCTTCTCCCCTCCGGTCACCAATTTGCCTCTTAATTGCCACGCTCTCATTGGTCAAACGTTGGGCGTCACTGGTATTTCCCAGATGTTCAGCAACAGTTGCAAGGTTGGCGAGAATAATTGCTTCGCCTTCCAAATCCTTTTGCTTTCGTTTGATGATTAAGCCTTGGCGGTAATGAAGTTGGGCTGCTTGGTAATCTTTCTTCGATTCCAAAATATTTCCAAGTCCGATGAGTGCTATAGCCACTCCGTTTTCATCACTGTGTTCTTCTTTAATTTTCAATGCTTGAGAAAACAGATGTTGAGCTTGGTCGTATTCATTGCCAATCAATGCGAGGTTGGCCATGGCAAGAATTACGTCCGCTTCACCGTTTTTATCATTCAATTCTAATTTCATTGCTTGAGCATCCCGAAAGACAGAGTATGCTTTCGGTGCATCTCCTTGATTGAGTGCGACGTACCCGATATTGATCATTGCATCCGCCTCTCCACTCCGATTGGACTCCGCTCGAAAGGTATCGAGTGCTCGTTGATAGTATTCCATAGCCGCTTGGTATCGGCCAGTCAATCGCGCAGCATTTCCAAGTTTCAAATCCGTTGACCCTTGTATCTTCACGCCCCTTGATGTGAGTTCATCACCTGCTTTCAAGAGATTTTTAACATTCGACATCTGTTGATTTGACGGGTTTGAGGTTTGGATATTTCCAACAAAACCAATTTGTTCAAGCGCCAGTACCATTGCTTTAGCCATGTCTTCTGGACTGTTTTGAACAATAGTTTGAGAAGTTAAATTACCCATGATCACACTGTCAACTATTTTTTGTTGAGTGTAGACGTTTGCCCCAGAAGTATGCTGGGTTTGAGTGCCAACTGGAACCCACTCAGACCCTGTCCATTCCGATTTTCCATCTGGGCTAAGTATACTGTCCTCCATGATTTAGACTGGAGGTGTTCAACTATCTAACTATTGTTTCAATTTCTATTTTTAAAAATAATGGGACATGTGTAACTACTGTTAAATGTTACATCAAGAACTATTATAAACACTCGGAGGGGCTTCAACATGGTAAAAATTGCAATTTATGTCGATACCTCGGGTTCGATGAATGAACGTATTTACGGTGAAATGGATGAAGGTTTCAGTGGAGATTCAGCCTCTATCTTCCGTAAAGTAGCGCGAAGTATGGGGCTTAAAGGACGTGTTAAAAAACACTTAGTCGCCAAAGCGATGTGGGAGAACCTCGTCCCGACTTTCAAAGACCGTCAAACCAAAGTTTCAACCATTAACAGCAGAGGGCGCTCCAGAGTCCTTGCACCGCTCGACTTCCGGAGCCATGAAGATTTGCAGAATATTCGATTTCCAAAACCAGGTGGTGGGACCTACCTTTGGAGATTTTTAGTCGAAGAAGCACAAGAACTTGCCAAAGACAGTGTCGATTGGTTATTTTTCTTAATCAGTGATGGAATGGACATGAGTTCTCCACCACCGTTTAACGGAATTCATGGATTTCAACCTTGTATCCAAGCAATCAAACAAATCGGTATCGATGTCGAATTCCATATCATCGGTCTCGGATTACCTGATGATTCAGTCAATGTATTCCGCCAAGTAAGTGGAGCAAGCGGGGGCTCTTTTGTCAACATTGTCGAAGCAGGAGAAGATGTCGAACAAGCAGTTGAGGAAGTGGGAGGCGCTCTTGAAGAATCTTTGAATCCAATTGCGCGTATGGCAAGTCGGCAAAGAAGGCAACAGGAATACCTCGAGTCTCGACAGGATGGCGACCTTGAAATTACAACTGAAGCAGCTCCACCAACAACAGCCTACACCGGCTATACTTACGGTGAACTCACGATTGAAAATACCAATCCTGAAAAAACATCTCAATGGCAAAATGATTTGCTTCGGATACGAGGTGATGAGAAGATTGAAAATATCCAAGCCTACGAAAATTGGGTTTCAATGCGTTCGACTCCAATGTTTTCTGACACACCAGGCATCCCAATCGATTCATGGGCTCTCTCCGCAGATGACGTTACACAGATTGCCAGTCTGAAAATTGATAATCTCTTTACATTCCTTTCTCAGATCCGTAGGTCTGATGTCCCAATTGAGAACCGGAGAATCATTGTACGGGGCGATACTATCTCGGATACATTATTGGATACACTTTCCAATTCGGGGGCTCGAGTTGTCATTTATCCTGAGGAATTACCACCGCCACCACCTCCTGAATTGGATGATGAAAAGTGGGAACGAAATGAATACGACTTCAATGACAACCCTACTCATGAATGGGAGATATACCCTCATTTAGGGACGAGTAAGGCACGATTTTCGATTGTTGTCGACCCACCAACCTATCCCGATTATGTTGAGAAACTTTCTGAAGCCTTTGTTCGAAAGAACCTTGTTGCAGAATTAGAAAGTAAATTACGTCCAATACAACGGTCATACGCCGAAGCGGTCTTCAAACCGTCATGGAAGCATTTCAATACGAATTGGGTGCCTGATGATTGGCCTTCCTTGATTTCACTTGAATCACAAAAGGTCGGTGAAGCCTTTTGTGAATCTCTCCGTATTGCGTATGTCCAAGTGGTGCATGAATGGTTAATGTCACATGGCAATCGGCCTAAATTCGTATTAATTCGCCTTTCAAATGAATCTAAATCTCTCGGCCTGCATAAGCACCCTTGTTATTTAGAGTTCCAGACACTCATGGCTGACATGTTCCATTACCAAAGTACCAACCTCAGCATAAAGAAGCCTCGCGTTGAATATTGGTGAGGAACTGTCCAGAAGTGAAGAAATTCACCGACAGCCACAATAAGCCACCGTCCCTAGCGCAAGTATGGGATTCTTTGCAACAATTGGTCGCGGATGGAAAATGAGCAAGTTGAGTATGTCTGTGGTCAAGAAAGACCCTGAACTCATTGTATACATGTTCATCTGTGGTTTTTTGAGTCTTTTAGCCATGATTGGAATGAGCCTGCCTCAATACCTTGAACAAGCATGGGCAATCGATTCAGAAGGACAGATGACAGGCGCATACATGGGATTCGTCTTTGTAGGATATATGACCATCTCAATCGTTGTTACTTTTTGGAACAGTGCAATTGTAGCGAATTCTCATATTCGACTTACAGGTGGAGATCCTAAGTTCATGGATGGCGTATCTGCAGCAATGAGCAAAATTCACATTATCATTCTCTGGGGAATCATCGCAGGAACAGTTGGACTGTTGTTGAAGATTTTGAATCAAGCAGCAAGAGAACAAAAAGGTGGAGCAGCAGTCGTTGCAATGATTCTAACGGCCATTGGCGCAGCAGTTTGGTGGATGATGACCTTCTTCATGATACCACATATGATTCTTGAAAACCAAAGTCTTGGTGAAAGTCTCAAATCCAGTAAGAGTATGTTCTTCAAATCGTGGGGAGAAAACATCACCTCGGGTCTTGGAATTGGAATCATCGGATTCTTTTTCATCGCTGTGATCGCAATACTTACCTTTGGAATGGCCGTTGCATTAGGTCCACTCTGGTACATCGGAGTTGGATTCGGTGCAATTGGAATCGCTGTTGCCATTGCCTGGACCAATGCGGCTGAACAAGTCGCTGTTACTGCACTTTACCTCTATTCGAAGAACGGGGAAATGCCAGAAATTTACCGGGATTTGGGAATGGACCAATTCCACATGGACCCGTCAACTGCTTGATGAATAAAGCATTGATTCCCAAAGAACCCTAAGGGGCTCAAGCGTGCTTTATTTGTCTACCTTTACAGTATGGATCTTGACCCGGCACCCATGTTACACCTACGTCGTGTTTACGTCTGATTCTTTAGGAATGTTTTTGCCACCCTCTTTGCTGAGTAAACCATGCGAAGCAAGCCCGCTTTGTTTTTTCTTTCAATCGGCTTACTGCTGGCGCTAAATATTTCTCCTTTTGTGGTGGCTGAAGATCGTGAAGAGCAGACGCCAGAATTATTGACGCGCATTATGATGATGCCCCCAGAGGCTGAGGTCACTGGAATGCACATTGATGCAAATGGCAATTTCTTTGTCAACGCAATGCATCCAGATGAAAACAAGTACAAAGCTACAATTGGAGTCATCAACGGAATCGATTGGAATAACCTTCCCGAAACCGTTCCCGAACTTCCCTCATCCAGCAGTGAAGAAGACTTCTGGCATGGCATTCGAACGTCCTACGGGGACTACCAAGTGATTTTACAAAGCGGCGACGCCATGACTGAAGGAGGTTTTGCTGGAGGAATATACGCAGCCGATGATGGAGCCCAGATACACCTCAGTAAGAAACCAGATTACAATGCATTCGTCCCTGTTGCCGCCGATGGTAGCCACGGTTACCTCTACACTGCCTGGGAAGACCGCCCAGCAGGCCTCAGCCAATTGGAAATCGAATGGAATACCACCTCTTCTGAATGGAATGTGTTGAGCAGCAAGATGCTGAACCTCAGCAGTATCAACGGTGGATGGGTGTTCTGCTTCGGTAGTATGAGCCCCTGGGGATCACCGCTTTTCTCTGAGGAGCTTTACTTCGACGATACTCAATATTGGAATGATGACAGTTTCAGGTACCATTCCGATCAAAGCCAATTAGAGAATTATCTTGGTCATTATCCCAACCCTTACGACTATGGATACATCGTTGAAATCGAGGACGCATCGACAACTGAACCTGATTTCATCAAGCACCTTGCTATGGGCCGATTCTCTCATGAAAATGCGGCTGTGATGCCTGATGAAAGAACAGTTTATCTTACAGATGACGGATATGATACGGTCTTATTCAAGTTCATTGCTGATACTGCTGGTGACCTCAGTGCAGGTACTCTCTACGCCGCTCAAGTCGCTCAAGATGATACGAAAGACTCCGCCATTACAGGGTTTGACGTTGAATGGGTCGAAATGGCCGCATCGTCAAATTCTGAAATCCAAAATTGGGTCGATCAATACGACGGCATAACAACGGAGGATTTCAGTGGAGGACAGAATTCCTACATCACCGATGAAGAAATTAATGATTGGGCAGAAGGGCGTTTGAATCAAGATTTGAATGAGGATGGAACGGTGGGATATGCCCTTGATGATCGTGTCGCTTTCCTTGAATCTCGTAAGGCCGCTGCAGCACTTGGTGCCAGTGATGAATGGAATAAGATGGAAGGAGTTGCATTCAATGCGAATGCTCCCGAAAATCTCTATTTGGCGATGTCGAATATTGGATACGGCATGAGCGATGGACAGGGTGACATCGATGTTACACAGAACTCCTGCGGAATAGTCTACCGAATGAGCTTGAAGGGCGAATGGGATGTCAAGAGGATTGAGCCTGTAATCTCTGGAGGCCCTTATACCTCTTCGGCCAGAAACGAATGTGATGTAAACAATCTTGCTGGACCTGACAATCTCCTCGTCCTTAATGACGGGCGTGTTCTCATTGGAGAGGATACGAGTAAGCATGAAAGTAACATGGTATGGCTCTGGGGGGAACAATCTGAACCATTGGAACGTAACGAAAGTCTCACCATGAACTCTGTCCATCTTGTAAACGCACCCTTGAACAAGGAATCATCGTGGAATTACAGTTACCAGGCTGAAGTCAACAACCTCCAGGTCGGTTCGAGTTACACTGCAATTCTCTTCATCAAGGAAGTTGGTTACGATGATTGGAAGGGCCTCTGGTGGTGGGAGAATATCGCGGTTGATGGTGAGCAATACGAACACACCTTTTCCTTACAGAGAGGATGTTACTTCATCAACGCCTCTCTCTATGAAAGTGATGACCTTCGTTCTGATGTGAAGAATGCTACTGTCTTATCAGATACAAATTCCGAGTTTGCAGTTGGAACCGGAACATGTACCGATGGCGTGTACTCTGAAGAAGTTCAAGAGACAAATGGAACCGATGGAACACAAGACGATACCAAGGAAACAAATGACGACACCCTTCCAGGCTTTGGGATTCTTCTCAGTATGATTGCTATGCTTGGAGCTGCACTGATCTCAACCCGGAAGAAGTGACGAACACCTTGGTTCTTGTTTGAATACAACTCCAATAGGGGGTGCTCTAATCGAGTGAATCTCCTGAGATCTGTTGCAGAGGGTAGCGAGAAAACCGACCCACGCAAAGCCCATCAAACCACCATATTCAGTCGGATGGGGTTTCGGATAGACCCTTGCAACCTATCCGAGTTGGTTGGTTGATGGTTGCAACTGATGCACCCAACAGACCCTTTGTATCGTTCATAAGATTCAATCGGCCTTCTGCTTTTACCCTTAATATTACAAGCAGAAGTGATTGGTTGGTACTGTATATTTGTGTTTG
>Ga0114995_10003356_pt1 | contig 10908 bp, 10 predicted proteins | sample ArcticOcean_MG_C_11_FD_87038 | JGI IMG/M metagenome (GOLD analysis project Ga0114995, IMG submission 87038) | Marine microbial communities from western Arctic Ocean - ArcticOcean_MG_CB2_154 | ecosystem: Environmental > Aquatic > Marine > Oceanic | place: Arctic Ocean: Canada Basin | collected... | reverse complement strand
TCATCGCATCCTGGGGCGGTAGTACGTCCCAAGGGTTGGGCTGTTCGCCCATTAAAGCGGTACGTGAGCTGGGTTCAGAACGTCGCGAGACAGTTCGGTCCATATCCGGCGTGGGCGTTAGAGTATTGAGAGTGAACTTTTTCTAGTACGAGAGGACCGAGAAAGATATACCTCTAGTGTACCAGTTATCGTGCCATCGGTATATGCTGGGTAGCTACGTATAGTTAGGATAACCGCTGAAAGCATCTAAGTGGGAAGCCGTCCTCAAGATGAGTACTCTCAGGTTGCGGCAAGACTAGCCGTTTGATAGGGATCCGGTGTAAGTGCAGCAATGTATTCAGCCAAGATCTACTAATAACCATATTTTTAAGCATTCTTTAGTTAAAAACTTTTAATTTCGGTACTTATAGCGCAATGGTACAACACTATTCCATCCCGAACATAGTTGTTAAACGTTGTTGCGGCGACAATACTTAAGGGGTTGCCCTTTGGGAAGATAGCGCAGTGTCGAAATTTTCATATGATCTTAGTCCTTTAGGTATAGTTCTTCGTGGTTTCTTACTCCAGTTTAAAGGGCTTGTCTCATACTTTTCTATTTTTTTGGTATTCAGACGAATCCATTTAGCTCGTTTTATTGTTTAAATTTCAATTTTTCTTTTAGTTTAAATGTAATAGTGTCCAATTTAAGTATTGCTTTTTTTTAATTCAAATATTATGTATAATCAGTTGTACAGATGTATTCCTTAGTAGCTCAGTGGTAGAGCAATCGGCTGTTAACCGATTGGTCGTAGGTTCAAATCCTACCTGAGGAGGTTTTTATACGAATTTTAAAGAATAGAACATTTGACATCTTACTATCTTTTTGTTATTATTTTTTTGGATTAGAAATAATTTAATGATTTTATGTCGAAAATAAAACAACAAATACTAAAGTTGCTAAAAATAGCTATACAGAAGGTCGAGAACCTTCCTATAGTTACCTTGTCGATTTCTTTACTATTGCTTTTATTGACAAAAAAAAATGCGCCGATTATTCTTCCGCTTATTTATGCGTTGATTTCAGTCGGTCCTCAATGGTGGAGAAGAAAGTAATTAAAAGTACTGATAGAAAATAAAATTAATTTTATTTTCTATCAATATATTTCGGATTCTCTTATTTCGGTCGTTTTGGAAACCCCTTTGGTAGTCTTTTTACGAAAATTGCCTTCGCTTCTTCAAACGTTCTTGGAGGAAGAATCTTCCTTGGTGCCTGTTTGGCTTTTTTTGCTGCTTCTTCGGCCAGCCTTTGTTTGGCTAGATTCTCTGTCGTTGCCGGCATTGGGAAAGGTGTTGGGGATGGGAAACGTAGATGCAAGGGTATCTTTTTACTCTTCTCTTTTATTTGAGTAGCGTACTTTTTGACACCCATGCCGATCAACTCTCTTTTACTCTTCAAACCTTCCCATAGCCGAATTAATATGGTTCTAAAGCCCAAAATGACTCCTCCACTTAATAGGCTAAGCCCATACTACGAGTTGTCTCTCCACCCAAGTAGACACGGACGCTTAAGAAATCGGTTGGACAAGCACTTTCACATCGCTTACATCCTACGCAGTCTTCGGTCCTTGGCGCAGATGCTATTTGTCCAGCACGACAATCTTCCCAGATAACCATTTCAAGAACGTCTGTAGGGCAAGCTCGAACACATTGGGTACAACCAATACACGTATCATATATTTTAACGGTATGACTCATTAATTTCTCTCCTAATAAATTTTTCCTTTTTACTTCTTGAACTACTAATCATCTTAAATTATTTTTTAGTCACTGTCAAGTATTTTTTAAGCCTTTTTTCTTTTTTAAAAAAGGAAATAAACTCTTATACTATAATTAAATACTTAAAATTTTTTGACTTCATTATGAAACTGTTCTTCCTTTATGATTATCAACTACCCGTAATTGCATGTTTTTCACTTTTTTTTGCGATGTTTACTTATTGGATTAGTTTGGCAATTCCGAAAAATACTACTTTTTTTACTGTTAGTAAATTTTTAGTGCTTTTTAGTAATTTCTTGTTTTTTATTACACTTTTCGCACGATGGGTTGGTGAGGGTTATTTTCCACTAAGTAATTTATATGAATCGTTGATTTTTTTAAGCTGGGGTATTTCTTCAATCCATCTATTTGTTGAGTATCGAACAAAAAGTCGTTTGATAGGTTCCATTTCAACGCCGATTCTTTTCTTTATTTCAGGATTTTCTAGTTTAACTTTGCCTACGGATATGCAAAAAGCACTTCCCCTAGTTCCCTCATTACAATCTAATTGGTTAATGATGCATGTCAGTATGATGATGGTTAGTTATGCAACTTTAATTGTTGGGTCACTTCTCTCTATTTTATATTTAGCTTTCAATTTTTTTGCTGTGAAAGAAAAATCAGCTGCCTTGAATACAGTTAGTCTAGATTCATCTGTTGTAACTTCTGTTACTTCTTCAAAGTTATCTTTGTTACAGACCGTGGACACGTGGAGTTATCGAATTATTGGTTTAGGTTTTCCATTTTTAACTATTGGTATTATTTCCGGTGCAGTTTGGGCAAACGAAGCTTGGGGTTCATACTGGAGTTGGGATCCTAAAGAAACTTGGGCTTTAATTACTTGGTTAGTGTTTGCTATTTATTTACATTCGCGTCTTTTAAAGGGCTGGCAAGGTGAGAAAGCTGCTCTGGTTGGTTCAGCTGGTTTTTTCGTCATTTGGATTTGCTATCTTGGTGTGAATTTTTTAGGCAAAGGTTTACATAGTTATGGTTGGGTTTTAAATTAAAATTACAATTATTTTAATAGTTTCTTTTTTGTTTTTCAATTTCCTAATCTTGAAGTTGGGATTTCGAATAAAAAAAATCATTAGTAGTTACTTTTATTGGAAGAGGGGACGAATATGACAGCAACTTTAGAAAGATATGAAAGCCAAAACATCTGGGAACGTTTTTGTTCTTGGATTACAAGTTTAGACAATCGTTTATACATCGGATGGTTCGGTGTTGTAATGATTCCTACACTTTTAACTGCTACAACTTGTTTTATTATCGCATTTATCGCAGCACCGCCTGTTGATATCGATGGTATCCGTGAGCCTGTAGCTGGTTCTTTAATGTATGGAAACAACATCATTACTGGTGCTGTTATTCCAAGCTCAAACGCAATTGGTGTTCACTTCTACCCAATCTGGGAAGCTGCATCTGTTGATGAGTGGTTATACAACGGTGGTCCTTACCAATTAGTTGTTTTACACTTCTTAACTGGTGTTGCTTGTTATTTAGGTCGTGAGTGGGAACTAAGTTTCCGTCTTGGTATGCGTCCTTGGATTTTTGTTGCATTCTCTGCTCCTGTAGCAGCTGCAACTGCAGTATTCTTAATTTATCCAATCGGTCAAGGAAGCTTTTCTGATGGTATGCCTTTAGGTATTTCTGGAACATTTAACTTCATGTTAGTATTCCAAGCTGAGCATAACATCTTAATGCACCCATTCCATATGGCTGGTGTAGCTGGTGTATTTGGTGGATCTTTATTCTCTGCAATGCATGGTTCTTTAGTAACTTCATCTCTAATCCGTGAAACTTCAGAAAATGAATCTGCTAACTATGGTTACAAATTTGGTCAAGAAGAAGAAACTTACAACATCGTAGCTGCTCATGGTTACTTTGGACGTTTAATCTTCCAATACGCAAGTTTTAACAACTCTCGTTCATTACACTTCTTCTTAGCAGCATGGCCAGTTGTTGGTATCTGGTTAACAGCTTTAGGAATTAGTACTATGGCATTCAACTTAAATGGTTTCAATTTCAACCAATCTATTGTTGATAGTCAAGGTCGTGTAATTAACACTTGGGCTGACATCGTTAACCGTGCTAACTTAGGTATGGAAGTAATGCATGAACGTAATGCACACAACTTCCCTCTTGATTTAGCTGTTACTGCTCCAGTAATTGTTGGATAACATGGAAAAAATATCTAAAAGAAACTTCTTTTAGATATTTTCTTTTTATAAATAATTTTATATAGATTGTTTTTTTTATAAGTTTAGTTGTTTCGCATTCATTTTTTGAATGTATCGGATTAGATTTTCAAACTCAATTTCTAATTGGATTTTCCCTCGATTGGTTATTCCTCCAATCCATGAATTTTTTGATTGATTAAAAATCCAAATTTGTGTGTACGGTAGATAACTTAATGAAGTTGTTATCATTAATAATCCAAATCCAAGGTAAATTGTTCCGATACTAGGGTCGTATTTCACGAGTAGTCCTGTCGAAGGTATAATATCTAAAATCAAAGAATCATTATCAATAAAATCACCTAGGTTTTTCAACGAAACAAAAGTGCCCGTTTCGTCATAGACTAAAAATGTATTTTGTAATTGATCAAAAATTAGACTATAGGTCTTTTCTTTAGTTTCAATCCATGTAATCCAGGCTTTCGAATTTTTCTTTAAGGAAAATAACGGGAATTCATAAACTTTATTTTCTTTTACCTTTTTTACACGAATACCTAACAAGTTCCAATCGCTTTGATAAAAGTCCACATTTTTATAACGTAACGGATTATTTACGGAAATTGTTTGTTCTTTGATTTCATTCCCATAACTATCTAAGACCGATAAATTAGAGTAAAATTGATGTATTTTATTTTTTTCATACTCAACCCAAAAATCATTAACCCGAACTGTTAAATTAGGTAAGCTTGTAAACCAGCCTACTTTTATTGGATTTTGAATATGAAAGAGTTCTCCTTTCGGTAAAAGTTCCTGTGCTTTAAAATTTTGGAACGCTCCTATTGACGAGCCTAACAAGATTATAATCAAGCTAAAATGAACTAGAATTGGACTGATTCGTCCAATTAGTCCTCTATACCCATAGATTAAACTTTCATTCTGATAAACATAAAAATTCATGTTTTGCAATTTCAATAGAATTGTCTCTTTTATATAAAAAATATTTTGTATTTTTACAAAGAATGGAAGATTCTTGAAGGACTTTTTTTCTGTTTTGAAAATGTAATCTTTGGAGTTAATGAATAGAGGAAATTGTCTAGTAATTGTGCAACTTATCAAGCATATTCCTAAAATAATCAAAAGTGCAAGAAACCACCAAGCTCGATAAATATGGTCTATTTCTAAGGTTGTTATTATTCTCCAATCAATAAATCCATAAATTGGTTTATTCGCTGGATAATTCTCTTGATAAAATAAAAGTGGTTCTTCTTGTTCAATAAATGAACCTAATGAGCTTCCAATAGCAATAATAATTAATATCAATATTGCAAATTTTAAGTCGGTAAAAACTTTTAATAATTTTTGAGTTTTTAGTAATTTCATTTAACTTTTTTGTTTGAATAAATCTATTAATTTTTATTACTTTTTCAGAATTTAAAAGGGCGTTAACCTGAAATTGATAATTTCCAGCGTCCTTTACGTCTTCTATTTTTTAAAATTGTTCTGCCACTTTTCGTTGCTGTTCTAGCTCTAAATCCTGATGTATTGATTACTTTTCTTCGACGTCCGTTTAATGTATGTTTTGACATAGTTTTATTAATAACTTACTGGATCATTTAGGAAATAGTATAGCATACATGAACGTATTTCTTCGAACATTAATTTAAAAGATTTAAATGCTTCAAAGTTGTATTCAACCAATGGATTTTGTTGTCCATAAGAACGCCAATTAATTGTTTCTCGAATCGAGCTCATTCTTTCTATATGTTCTGTCCATGCAATATCCACACTGGATAATAGGATTGTTGAACGTGTTGAATTTAAAAAACCTAATTGATAACAATTGCATTGCGCAAATCGTAAGTCATGCGTAATCCATATCTCTTTATAGAGTTCTTCATTTGTTTTTCCTTTGCTTTTACGTTTTTCATACAGGGAGTAAGAATCAAATAATTTTTCAAACGTTCTATGATAGGTAAAATTATTTTCTCTACTTCTTTCGTCATCTAAACGTATTTCATCAAAACGTAAAAATAATTCTTCATAGATGTTGTCAAACACAAGTTCATTTCTTGCATTAAATAACTGTTTTCGTTGAGAGTTTAAAATATCATCGTATTGGAAGACATTTTTACGCATATCGTAGTTATATAATTCAACTTTTTTCTGAGCATTTTCTAAACTATTAGTTAGAAGTTTGGATTCTAAAGGTGTATCATCATCGTCAACTAAATATGTTATCCATTTACTTATACTGTCTCCACCAAAAACTTTAACTAATTCATCTTCCAAGGATACAAAAAATTGGGAAATCCCTGGATCTCCTTGTCGACCGGCACGTCCGCGAAGTTGATTATCTATTCTTCGTGTTTCATGTCTTTCTGTACCTAATACAAAAAGCCCACCTAACTCTTTTACAATTTCGTTTTCTTTTTTCCACTGTTCAGACGTTGGTTGATAAATTAGATTATATAATGTCTTGAGTTCTATTTCACACGTGTCTAAAGAATATGGAAGACTTTGGATATCTTTTTCGAGTTGTTTGAGACTACTCGTTAGACGATACTTTTCTGAAATTTCTTCAGCTGCTTCTCTGAAATCTTGTACTTTTTCTTTTTCTTCGATTAATAATTCCCAAAGCTTTTGTTTTGTTTTAAAAGTAGGGTTTCCGCCTAAGATAATATCTGTTCCTCTTCCCGCCATGTTGGTTGCAATTGTAACCGCGTAACGTTCTCCAGCTTGAGCAACAATTTCACTTTCACGTGTTACATTTTCGGGTTTTGCATTTAAAACTTGATGCGGAATGTTAGAAACTGTAAATAAATCAGATAAAAATTCGGAGTTATCAATTGTTGCTGTTCCAATTAGAATTGGTTGTCCTTTTTTGTAGCATTCTGTTGACAGTTTTAGAACGGCTTTCCATTTTGAGAATGCACGTTGATAAACCAAATCTTCTAAATCTTTGCGTTGGAGTGGTTTAACCGTTGGCAACACAATAACGTCTAAATTATAAATATCTTTGAATTCCTTTTCTGTCGTTTTTGCTGTTCCCGTCATTCCCGCTAGGGTTGGGTATAGTGTAAAGAAATTTTGGTATGTAATCGAACTTTTCGTTTTTGTCCCACCTCCGATATCAATTTCTTCTTTAATTTCAACTGCTTCATGAAGACCCATACTCCATCTTCTATCTTCCATGATTCGACCACTAAATTCGTCTACAATTACAATTTTATTGTTTAAGATAATGTAATCTTTATTTAGCTTAAACAAGTATTTTGCTTTTAATGCATTTAAAATTTCTAGAATCCATGGATCTTTTGGATCATAAAGTGTCTTTTTTCCTATTCTATTTTTCGTTTTTTCGTATCCTTTTTCTGTTAGATTGATATCTTTTCGCTTCTCATCAAATTGAAAATCAATGTCTGTATCTAACACATTTGCAATTGCTTTGGCAAAATATAATTTATTTATATTGTCATTTCCTTTAAATTCCGATAGAATTAACGGCGTACGTGCTTCATCAATTAAAACGGAATCGATTTCATCAATTAGGCAAAAGTTGAAGGGTTTTTGTACAATTTCATTGCGATTGCATGCTGAACTATCACGTAAATAATCAAAAACAACTTCTGAATTGGTGACATATGTAATATCGGAGTTGTAACTACTTTGTTTTTCTTCCGTGCTACTATTACTTTTTATAAGTCCTACGCTTAAGTCTAATCGATTATAAATCTTGCCCATCCATTTTTGGTCGCGTTCTGCAAGGTAATCATTTACCGTTACGACATGGACACTTTTCTTCGTTAGTGCATTTAATCCTACTGGCAGGGTGGATACTAAGGTTTTTCCTTCACCTGTCTTCATCTCTACGATTTTTCCTCGATGAAGTAGCACTCCTGCTGCTAGTTGCGTATCGAAATGTCGTAAACCAATTTCTTGAAATGAAATTTCTTGTATTAACGCGAACCATTCCGGTATTAATTCTTCTAATGGCTCACGTGTTGCACGCTTTTTAATTTCGGAAATTTTTAATTCCAATTCTTCTTTGTTTTTTTGGCCTAGCTTAGCAGATTCTAATTTGATGTCATAAATTAGCTTTTTTAGGTTTTTCATGTGATTCGTTCACTTTTTAATAATTTTGGTTTCGCCTTTTTCAAATAAATTAAATTCTTATCGTTTCAAAATATTTTAGTATATATTTAAAATATTCCATAAACTAGAAAAAAATTAAAAAGTTTATATAATATAGTTTACTAACATTTTTATTAATATTATATTCCATTTTAAAAATTTATTAAACTATTATCCTTTCTCTTTATGATAAACAATAATAAGAATTCTACAAATGTATCTCTATGGTCAAATTTTGATAGAATACGTAAAAAACTTATCAGATTTATTTATAAAACAAGCCGTAAAAATAAATTTGTTTTCGAACGTTTTCAACTTACTTCTATTTATTTTTGTGCCTTTGTTGTTTTATCGTATTCGATCCAAGCTTACACTGGAGGTCTTCCTGAAATTTGTTTTCAGGTTGTTCCTTATTTGGAAGAAGTTTTAGATATTCCGTATCTAAAAATTTTGTCTGCCCCTGAAAAAACTTTTTTTCTTTATTTAGTTCTTATTGAAGTTATCCTGACGCCATCCCGTTGGAATTTTTCATTGTTAATAAAATATAATGTTTTGTTAATTTTTATTTTTGAAATGTTTCAAAATTTAGTGGTTGGCTATTTTGATCTTTTTTGGAATCGTGAAATTGAATACATGGTTTTTGGTATCTCTGAGGGTGCTAAGGATGTTACTCTTTCCTTTTTGACGCTTCTTTATTTTTTCTGCTTAATGACTTATCTTTATTGTTATATTTTGTCTTTTGCAGGTAAGTTTCCTACTTTTCCCGGGCACGCAAGTTTTATGTCCGATTCTGTAGCTTTCTGGCTACGTATTAAAATTACTAGTAAGGGTCGTCCTAAAAAGAAATAAACGGTTAATAACCGTTTATTTTACTATTCTACTGTTTCTTCGATAATACTGACAAATTTTGATTTACTAAAATTCACTGTTCCATCCGTTAAAGCATATAATGTATGATCTCTTCCACATCCAACTTTATCTCCAGGCTTAAATTTCGTTCCTCTTTGTCGTACTATGATTGCTCCGCTTTTTACCTTTTCCATCCCAAAACGTTTTACACCTAAACGTTTTGATTGCGAATCGCGAGTATTTTTTGTGCTTCCTGCTCCCATTTTATGTGCCATCTTTTTCCTCCGAATAAAAATTAATTTTAGCTATCTATTTGTACACGTGTATATAACTGTCTGTGTCCTCTCGTACGCGTGTAATTCTTTTTCGGTTTAGTTTTTAATACCGTTATCTTTTTACCCTTCACTTGCTGAATTATTTTGGCTGGTATTTGACTATTGATTAAAAACGGTTTCCCGATTTGGACTTTATCTTCGTTGCGGAAAAATAGAATTTTATTTAAATAAATAAAGTCACCTAAATTACCATTATTGATAAAATCAACATCGTACCATTTACCCGGTTTTATTAAAAATTGCTTTCCTGAGGTTTGAGCAATAGCATATTTCATAAGTTCTTTTTTCTATTTTATACTTTTATTATGGAACATTTCCTTTATAAATTATAATCAATTATCCATTAGTTGCAAAATCTTCGTTCATCTTATCATTTTAAAAAATTAAGTTTTTTTATTTCAATTAGTTTTACCTTATTTTTGATTGCGAATGGAGAGACTTGAACTCTCACGAATATTTTCACTAGATTCTAAGTCTAGCGCGTCTACCAATTACGCCACACTCGCTTAAAGTTTTAGTATTTCAATACTACGATATACTATAGTAAATAAAAATTATTAATGCAAACGTAATTATATTCACTTCATTCATTATACTATATAGTTATATAAAAATAAATTCACTATGAGTCTAAAATATTATTATCTTATTATGTCTCAAAAAGAGATGATTCAAAATCAGGTATTAGAAGAAATTTTAAGAGAAAGAGCGAATTATTATTTTGCTAAACAAAAAAGTCTTGATTTTTGGGTGACCCTTTCTCCTCTCTTTTTGGAGGATCTTAACTTACACGAAAAAATATTAAAAACTAATTTTTATAAACAACAGAAATCAAGTATAAGTTCAACAAGTGACTTCAATTTTTATGCCTCTTTGATTTCTTTAGATAAAGATTTTATAAATTGGATTCAATTAAGATTGGGGTATTTTGAGGACCTTTCAAATCAATCGAACGAAAAAAATAAAACGAATTACATTTCGGATGGTATTTATGGATCATTTCAATTGAGTGAATTAAATCAAATTTCTCCTTTAGAATCAAATGAGAACTTTATCAATCCGGACATTATTTTAAATAAATACAAAAAAATTTTAAATATCTCCTACGCGTATAATGGCTCAGCTAATAACTAAGAAAGAACTTCTTAGTTATTAATTAAGTTGAAGGGATACTTTTTTTGATTAAGAAAAAGATATTGTAAATTGCCCAAGATGCTGCTATTAATACTGGAGCGAAAGTCAAAACAAGTCTCATAATTAATATGTTAATATGTTAATATGCTCCTTATTATAGGAGGGATAAATTGTGAGCCTTACCCTATCTGAAACCTGAAAATATTAAGGATTCGACAGTATTCACAACGCATCCAAAATTACTTTTTTATTTTAATAATTTTCTTTAAATTTCCAAAAAGTAGTGTTTTAAGTTTCAACTTTCAACGACATAAGTACACAAGTTTTTTATTACCATACTAAATTTATGAAAAACTAAATAAGTGAGTCAAAAGTAGAGATTAATTACTTTTGGTTTTTTGAAACACTACTTTTTGGAAATTTAAAGAAAATTATTAAAATAAAAAAGTAATTTTGGATGCGTTGTGAATACTGTCGAATCATTAATA
>Ga0114995_10003341_pt1 | contig 10937 bp, 7 predicted proteins | sample ArcticOcean_MG_C_11_FD_87038 | JGI IMG/M metagenome (GOLD analysis project Ga0114995, IMG submission 87038) | Marine microbial communities from western Arctic Ocean - ArcticOcean_MG_CB2_154 | ecosystem: Environmental > Aquatic > Marine > Oceanic | place: Arctic Ocean: Canada Basin | collected... | reverse complement strand
GCTTGTCGACGACGCACAAAAGCTTGAATCACACGAGCAAGACTCCACCGACGACGACACCGAAACGCGTGACACTGAGTTCATCCACCGCCTCGCGCGAACCGCGCCGTGGGTGCGATCGGTTGTCAATCCGCTGCTAGAGACGGACGATTTGAGACGCGACGAAACGCGCGGTGATGATGATGATGATGACGATGATGCATCGAAAGCGTTTGCCAAAAACAACCCGAATGCATCCCCGAACAGCTGGTGGTGCGAAGTCTCCGTGGTGTACAGCAAGCCGGGCTGTGGGAACCAGGACTGGCACTGCGACGGGAGGCACATCGCGGGTGCGTCGCAGAGCGATTTCGGTGGAAAAGGAACATCGCCCCCGTACGCGATATGCGTGTTCGTTCCGCTCATCGATTTAACTCAACAAACTGGGTTCACGCAGTTCTGGCCGGGGTCGCACCGGGTGGACGGGCTGATCGGTTTTGGAGCCGCGGTGGAGGTGTTGCGAGGATCTGTAGATGGACTAGTCGACGCGGGAGGGTGCGTTGTGTACGACTACAGGTGCATGCACCGGGGGATGGGAAATTTCACGGAAAACACCACCCGGCCGGTGCTGCAGTTTCTGTACTCAAAAGGGAACTACCGGGAAACGAAAAACTACGGCGCTAGGAGCCTATTTATAAAGGGTTAGATGGTCTAGCCGCACTAGTTATCTCGATGTTCGCAAGAAAATAAAAATAAAGGGTTAGATGGAGTATAGGTAGTATCAACACACCGTAGTACCTGTGCACCGGGGTGCGACGTAGTGCTATTCAAGTCCCATTCAACCGACTAGCGGCGAGATGTGAGTAAAATTAATACAAAGGTATCCGCTACTCTTGAGTTTTCGTGGCGTTCGCCGCCGCGTTCGCCGCGGCGTGTCTTTTCGCCCGTGCCTTGGCCCGGGCCGCGTTCGCGGCCGGGTTCACGGGCGCCGCGCTGGCTTGCGCCAGGTACGTGGCGCCTCGAGACACACCAGCCTCGCCGACGTGCGATGCCCACTCGTCACTGGTGCTGCCCTTCTTCGCGGGCGGCAACACGTTCTTGGTGTCGCCGCCGCCCGCGAGCGGCGAGTGTTCCATTCGCGGGTACGCAATTTGGTAATGCGTCGCCATGGCGAGGCGCTGTTCGCCTTCGTCCAGCGCGGCGGCGCACTCAACACTGCCCGGTGTCAAGTCTCGTTTTTCGCGAAAACCCCTCCGGGTCTCGGTGATTATGAATACCCGTTCCCCCAACCCGCCTTCGCCGACCCAGTTCCGCGCGACGCGCAACATCGAACGCATCAGCGAAATCGCGGGGCGAGTCATCGCAGAGTGCGGTTCACCCGGTTGGTTGTGTGGGGTTACGGTACACCCCGTGTACCTGCGCTGTTTTACCGTCACGTACCGGTGCTTACGAGTGGTTTCTTAGGGGTCACGTGAAACCTTCCCGTGATGACGCTGCGTGAGCCAGGCACGGACGTCCAGTTCGGTCGCGACGAGGCCTCTTCGTTTCGCGTCCGCCACAAGCGAAACGAGATCGGGCGATCCGCTTTTCTCGAGCGTGTTCAAACAACCCACGAAAACCAGCACCCGCTTCGCCCGCGTCAGCGCCACGTTCAGCCGTCTTTTATCCGCCAGAAAACCGACCGTCCCACTGCCGTTACACCGCACCGCGCTGACCACCACCACGTCCGCTTCGGCGCCCTGGAAACTATCAACGGTGTGCACCGCGGGGGGAGGGTAGTAGTGATGGGTCGCCGCCTGATTGGTTTCGGTTTTCGGGGCAAACCAAATCGATTTCGGCGAATTTTCCAATGGGTGCGTGCGTTTTCGTTTTTGCGAAACCGTCGCCTCGCGTGTCGGACCCCTGATGAGTTTGTTCACCAGCGAGTCCTTCGTGTCGAACTCTCTGCGCAAACGCTTGACTTGCTCGCTGTAGAACGTTATTACCACAGATGTGACTGTTTTCGGGGACACCGGGTGAGAAAATTCAGACTCCGACTCCGACTCTGAGTCCGAGATACTCGACCCCGAAAAACTGTCAGACGCAGAAACGTGTTTTGCGTTTTTTTGTTTGGTCGCCGCCTCGCCTCGCAGCGCCCGCGGAAGCGCCGTCGCGATCGCCGCCGCGATTTCCGCCTCCACGTCGTTCCCGATTGACGCGGCGTTTGCGTTACCGCCGTTCCCAATTTTCGAAGACTGAGCGTTCCCGTGTTTCCCAGAAAAAACGCCCCCTCCGCGCGTTTCCCCGGCGCCGGCGCGAAAAGGAACGTCCACGAACACGAAAGGCGCTTTGAGCCATTTCGCGAGAAGGGTGCGTTTTTTTTCGTTTTTTTCACAGGTTTCACTCCCCGAAACAACAAACGCCCGCTCCACCGACCCGGCGTTCCGGACGCCGCCGCCGTAGAACTGCTTGTTCGGGAAACTCGCGATCGCGGGGTGCATGCGGTACTGCGTGTTTAGCATGGTGAACCAGCTTGTGAGGGATGGGTTTTGTTCCGAATGCGCGTGGTTTTGTGGAGGGCGTCGAGTAGCGCCCCCGGGAACCAACACCGCGCCATCGTCCATAGTAAGGTTCTTTTCCTTTTCCTCCTCCTTCGTGACGTCTAGCAAGCGCGACATGCACGACCGGTCGTACCCCGCTCTGCGCGCGACGTCGCTGGCCATCGTGGCCGGTAGCTGGCACGGGTCTCCCACCAATAAACACGTTTTAGGCATCCGCGCGAACGCCACCACGAGCTCGCACTCCAACGCTTGCGCGGCTTCGTCCACCACGAGGGCGTCGAAGAACGCGGCGCCGGACATGACCGCCTGGCCGGCGCTTGATAGCGTGCAAAACACGAACCCGGCGCGCACCACGGCTTGCGTCGCGAACAGCTCGGCGTTGGCGCCTCGCCCGGACCCGGCGCGAAGAGAGACGACGACTTGTTTCAGGAGGGAGTCTTGTTTTTGTGTCTGATTGCGTGTGGAATCATTTGGATCTCGGTACCGGTAATCGCTCGGGTCCGCCGCGGCGACCGCCAAACGCAGCGCTTTTAACTTCCCGTACAGACCGTCGGCGGCGAGAAAAGCTGGGGCCAGATTTTCAAGCTCTGCCACAACACCAGTAATGACTTTCACTCGCGTTTCCCACGTATCGTCGCCGCGCGCGAAACTTTGTGCAAGCGTGTCCGCCAACACCCCGCACCGGCGGTACACGAAAAAGTCCATCGCGGAAGGGGAAGAACTTTGTGCTATTCTTGTGTTTTCAGTGACAGCAGTCCTGATTCTTTCATTGACAGCAGTACTGACACGAACAGAACTTGCGACAGTAGTACTAATGGCATTAGTACTACTACTACTACTAATGCCATTAGTAGCACTACACGCCATTTCCAGGGCATCCTCGACGCCGACAAGGATTGGGAAAAATAATCTGGGAGAAGACTTTCCAGAATTTTTTGTCGTCTCCTCCAGAAAACGCTCCAGCGCAACCGTCACGGCTTTGTTGGACGGCGCGCAGACCAAGGTTCGGTGCGTTTTTCGCTTTTCTTTTTTCGTTAAAGCATCTTTAGAAGCATCCGTTGAATCTCCACTGAACCCGCCTATGAACGTTTTTAACAACGCGCCAATGAACTTGGTTTTGCCCGTACCGGGAGGACCTTGGACCATGTGTAACTTTCGGGAAGAGTTACCGAAAGTATTTTTTGCGCCGTTTTCGTCGTCGTAGTTGTCAAAAACAGCATCCCGCTTGTCCAAAAAGTCCGCCGCGAACAAACACCCCGCTCTTTTTTGCGAGTCGTTCAGACTGTCTAGCGGCGTACCACACGCGGTGGAGGCGTGACGAATTCGTTCCCAGCTTAAAATCGATTCGCGTTTCTCGGCGGCGTCCAGATTGCCGCGGCGAAAGTCTTTCGCAGTATTCTCGCCGTCGCAATCGCTGTCGCTGTCGAACCGCACGTGCATCCCTTCGTGTCGCACCCCCAGCAGCTCGTTCATGAACGGCACGTTTGGCCGTGTGTGTGCCGCGGCGGCGATGCGTATCATTGAAACCACCGTATCCAGGGGATACAGGGTAAAAATGTACCCTCGTTCTCGGTCTAAATTGTCCAAACACGTCGTACTCGACGACAGCCACACCGGCGTTTTTTGTTTGGAAAACCCGTCGGCGTCGCCTTGCGATAAATAAAAGAAAGTGTCAGTCTTGTATGGGCAAACAGGGAGGCGGGATTTGGGAAATGCAATACGTACCTACGCCCTGACCGTGCATGTCGTCATCGCTTTTTCGTCCCGAGGAAACCATCACGAGCTCCGCATCGCCCTCAGCACCGCCGCATAGCACTCGGCGTATCGCAACCACGGTTCCCGGCCGGCGCCAGTCGTTTTTCTTTTCGTGTAATAACGGTTTGCGAGGACCAGCCTCCACGCGGCACGCCACGTCCGCGGCTACCAACCCCGAGCCCGGAACCGCTTCTTTGAGTGTGGAGTGGGTGATTTTAATTTGTATAGCGCGACGGCCAGTACAACCACCCGAACGCTTGTCACCTGTCAACAGCCCTGCTTTTGACAAGGCCCGACTCAGCGTCGCCCGCGCTTCCTCCGCCGCGATGCGCGACTGCGCGTCGTAGTAACTCTCCTTGGTTTCGTATTTCGTCGGTGGCGGTGGCAGCGGCGACACCCCGACCGCGAGCGGGTCGTTCTCCACCAAACCACGGACTTGCCACCGCAGAAGCATCGCCACGAACTTGTCAGCGCCTTGGCGGTACGTGCGCTCGCCGCCCTTGCCGCGTTTGCCTCGGGGGCCCATGCGTGGGCTATTGGAGGCACCGCCGCCGTGGTTGGAAACGGGCGGCGGCACGCTTTGGACGCTTTTGCGCGAACACATTCGGGCCGCGGCATCGGGTCGGGGTGGGGCTCTACTAGGGTTGGGAACGCGACTGGGTCCGCCCGCGTGCGCGTTCATAGAGGCTCGGCCTTGTGTCGCCACGGGTGCGTGGGTCACCACAGGTCCAGCGCGCGCATCCTCCCAGTCGTCATCGTGATATTTATAGGCACCCTCCTCCTCGTCAACCCCATCGACCTCCGCGTCCACCTCGGACCTCGGCTTGAACTCAGGGACGGGGCGAAGGAAACACGGGAACGCGTCGGGGTCGGCGCCCCATCGTTGGTCGTGGTCATCGCCGTCGCTTGCCCAGTCGCGAAACCCGCCAAAGTCCTCCATCCCTGTGGGCACGTCGCCGTGTGCCAACCCGAATGACGCGCGCACGTCGGATTTTATCAGGCACTGCAAAACTGCAAAAACCGAGAAATTGAAACGAGGCCGCGGCCTACGGGCCGACTCCCTTGTCATACACGTCCACGCCTCCGCGTGTGCGGAGAGGCGTCCGACTCTCAGTTCGAATCCGCGGCCTGTCGCCTCCGGCTGCCGTGCTTGTCAGGTAAAGGGCGACCGGAAAGGAAGCGCCACCTGGGTGGTGTCTGAGGGTTGAACGATCGACCAGAATCTCGGCTCGGCACGCGGATCTGAGTTGAGTCACTTGCGTCGAACGCGCGTCGTGGCGCGCCATGCCTCCCCCCACGCCACCGCACGGCGAGAAGGTGCTAAGCAGTGGGTGGCTCAGCAAGAAGGCGCGGACGAACGCGTTCAGCAGCGGCAAGGCTTGGAACCGGCGGTACTTCGTGTTGGCCGGTCCCGGGCCGGGGGCTCGGCGGGGCACGTTGCCCTCGCTTCGGTACAGCACCAGTGACGCGCCAGGGCACGTGAGCCAACCCAGAGGCGAGGTGTTCGTGGGTCCGACTTCGTCCGTCCGCGTGCTTGACACGGAAGACTCCCTGGTCGCGTTTGACCTACCTCCCAAACTAATAGGGAAGCGGTTGTTCGTGTTCCAGGCGAAACCAGGCACCTCCGATTCGGTGTCCTCGAAAACGACATTCGTGCTGGAGTGCGAATCGGCCGGCGCGCTGCAACTCTGGGTCGCCGCGATCGCGGAGGCGATTTCTCTTGCGAAGAAGATAGGAACGGCCGGAGTGGGCGGCCAGGGCGTGATGAGCAACGCGCATCCGGTCCGGTACAACGGCGAGCTTGGGGGCGCCGCGGAGTCGGCGGCGGATGGATCGACGATTGACGCGCCGCGGCGGGAATTCATGGGCGCGCTTGAGCGCGCCGGTTTGGTGGGCCCCCTTGGCGGCCCTGCCATAAGAAACGTCCCAAACGCGGTGTGGGAAACCCCGGGGTTCGTGGATATGATGTGCGATTCATTGTTGACGAAACAAGCGGTGGAGCGACGGCGGCTGGCGCTAGCAACTGGGACCGCGGAAGGCGCGCTGCGGCCGCTGGTGCGGTCCGCCACCGACGTCGGCCGGTCCCTCGGACAGCTGCAAATGAGCCTGTCACAGGCGGAAGCGGATGCCGTTGGAGACGCGCGGCAGGGTTTAGTGGGCCTAGGGGATTTGGCCCTGGCGTGTCCGTGCGGATCAAAAAACAACAAAAAGTTCCTCGCCTGGATCGAAGAAGTCGTGGACCGCGTGCGGTACGTATTTCCCATTTAACACATTCCGCTGACTGATTGCTCGTAAAAGACTGACACTTTTTCGTTCACAATCAGGAACACCCCGGTGGGTTCGTCGCTTTTGTTACCCGGGGGGTGGTGCACGAAAACTGGCGGGCACGCGCTTGTGTACGCCGTGAGACGGCACCAGACGCACTACTCCTTAGCGGTCACGAACTGCGGCGACGGCCTGGTACGGGTCTTTCCCAACTCCAAATCCCGGACGACTGTTTGCCCATACAAGACTGACACCTTTTCTTTCCACAATCAGGAGTACCACCCCATCGCCGCGGATCCGCTTCTTGACGGGTTCAAGTACATGCACACCGTTCTTTTGGAAGACATCGACCCCGGCACGTTACTGGACGCGTCGCTTTGGGCGCTTTTGTACCGGCCGCTTATTTTTCCGGGGCCCGGAAAGAAACAGTCGGAGACGATATACACCAAGGTTCTGCCGTTTCTGAACAAAAGGCCGCTCATGGCCTCCGTAGGGGTAGCGGGCGGGGGGACGAACGGCGTCGGGTCTGTGTCTAGTGTTGGGTCTTCCAACGCGACGGACCGGACGGGCGGTGATTCCGCGTCACACAGTCACGCCGCAAACAACGACCGCGCCACGCCTTTGACCGCGAAAGCCAGAGGCGGCGATGCTTCGTGCGCCAGGCTCGCGCTTGAAGCCGCCCGAGCGTTGGTCGCAACGTCGCCTGGTGTGTCCCCACGACGAGCGGACGCGCTGGTGGAGATGGGAGTGAGGCACGTTTTGCTGGAATCCGCTTTGCAAGATTTATCGTCGGTCCCGGGCGAGCGCCTCGCCGCGGCACCAGCGGCGGCGCTGGAGTGCGCGTGCCGGTCGCTTTCATCGGCGGCGGGGAAGCACGCTGATGCGATGGCGGACGCGTCACCGGAGGTTACGCTCGCGATGGCGGGCGCTATGGGCAAACAGTCTGGGGTGATCGGCGAACAGTCTGGTGGGGTAAGCGCCGCGCACTCGCCGCTTCCCGCGGTGGACCCCGAAACCCTGGCGCGGGTTATCCGGTGCGTGGAAGGCGTGTTGATGCGGGTGAGCGTTTTGCGGAAACCGGCGCTGTTGCCGCCGCCGTTGCTCCCCGCGCCTGTGGAGGAGGAGGATGCATCTGCTGGAGTCAACGACTTGAGAAAATCGGACCGCGAAGCAGTCACCAGCCCGGTTCCGGATACCAGAACGCCTCTAATGGCGTGCGCGTCTCCTTTGTTCGGGAGACTCGCGATCGGTGCGGACGGCGGTGAGGCGCACGTTGAAACACTCGCCGGGGCATCGCAGCCCCCGCCTATTATCCGGCCGGTGGAGATGACGAGCGTGCCTGACTCGGTTGCTACCGTGGAGGAAGCGTCGGGCGCGATGCGCGCCGCGACGCACGTGTGCTTGTTGTTGGCGAACCAGTCCGAGGTGTTACCGAACACGTTCGCGTTGCGCGCGTCGTTGTTGGTGCACCTGTTCTGCTCGGTGCTCCCCGCGCCGTTACCCATGAACCACCCACACCGAAACCAAAACTGCTTCTGGGCGTCCACCACGGTGCGGTACGAAACCCAAGCCGAGCTGCTGCGGTGTTTGCGGTTGTTGCTGGTAAGTATTTCCCATTTACCACATTCCGCCGACTGATTGCCCATACAAGACTGACATTTCTTTTTTTACAATCAGGCGCACTTCTCGAGGTGAGGCGTTTCCCGACTCCAAATAACATGACTGTGTACGGCCCGCGATGGACGTTGTGCTGTGTGACTGTAGTCACATGACCGTACCCTACCTGTTACGGATCCGTAGTACATGCAGAAACTCACACCACTACGGTACCCTGTCCAATCCCGGATACACAGTACACCCACACTCGCCGACTCAGGACTGACCCTTTTTCTTTTTCCAAACAGCACCACGCTTTCGCTAAGCGCCACGCGCTCGTTCGACGCCGCGCGGTTACTGAGCATGGCCAGCCTCGCTTCAATCGCGGACGCGGTGCTGCGGCTTCGTGTAACGGACCACCCTAGCGTGTTCTGCGAGCACTACGCCGGCACGGCAGACGGCCCCTGCCTGCCTTTCGGGTTCGAAATGGGCCCGTTCGTGGTGGAAGCGGAGTATTTACGGTTCCACTGTCCAGAACGCACCGCGCGGTTAACCCAGACCCTGGATTACTTCCACGGCATGCGCGCTTCTTTAACAGAATCGCACGTCGTTTTCCGGTGGGAAAGGGGGAACAAGTTCGGCGACGGCGAGAAACGGTTGCTGTCGCAGGTGTGCCTACAAATGGGGTTCCCCATGGAGGACGACGAGTTGCCGTTTTACCTGAGCGGCGAGTCACGAGAACTGAGCGATAACTACCCCGAGCTCCTGGTCATGCGGGACATCGTGTTTATGTTCAAAGGTACGGCCGGACGGGGCTTTCCCGAATCCAAACACTGTTCGGCCCGATTACTCTGACTGTTTACTCATACACATTACGAAAGACTGACCCTTCTCGTGTACCAAAAAAAGCCCTGATGACGCCCACGAGCGACGCGCTTCCGGAGTTGCGGAAATGGCGACCGCGTGACGCGGCGTTGTTCTGGAAGTACAAACCAGGCGAGGGGTTTCACGCGCACGGGTTCGCGCGGAAACTGGAAGTGACGCCGTGGAAAGAGGGGGACTCCGGGGATAAAGGCGGCGCCGGAAGCGGCTGGCGAAGGTACGGCCTTAGGCGTTTCCCAAATCATAGCCTCCCTGTTCGGCCCGATTACCCTGACTGTTTACGTAATACACGCGGTCTTACAAGACTGACACTTTGTTTTACCCATTCCAAGCGCCATGGGGGGTGGTTTCCTCGCGTCGCTTTTCGGCACGGGCGACGCGCGACCGCGGTGCCCGCCGTCGGGGGGCAACCCCAGCAACTTGGCCGGAAAACGCGTGGACACCGAGGAGGACGTTTTACACTTAACCAACCTGCCCACGTTCGACGGGCTGTTGCGGCCGTCGGAAAGTGAGTTGTTGCTGACGTACCTCACGGCGCCGTACCTGCGCGTACCGCTCGTGTTGAGGCACTTCGCGGACGCCCAGCGAGTGCGCGCACTAGGGCACCCCGAAATACAAGGCGTCCTGGACGCGTGCTTCTTCGAACCAGGGCCGTGGCAGCCCCCCGGGAGTGTCGACGTCCCGGCCCAAATTCCGGCGCCGTCGCGCGCGCACATGGCCACGCCCGCCGGGTTACTGCTACACGAACTAGGTGCGGGGCTTTCCCAGTCACCACGTTGCGCCGACTGGTCGGCCCGATTGCCCTGACTGTTCGGTTCGATTACTGTGACTGTTTGCTCATACAAGCTACGAACATTACGACCGACTCGGAAGCACTACATACATCACAAATGGACTGTTTGCCAATACAGTAAGACTCAAGACTGACACTTTCTTTTTTACAAAAAAGGCAACTCCCCGGCGCCGCTGGTGGACGCGGCGGAGGACATTCTCGCGATGTCCCTCGAGCTGGACACGGGGAGGCACGACGCCCCGGTTTCAGGGGCGCTGCTTTACACCGCACGGCTGATGACTCGCATGCACGCGTTTATCCGGTTCCTGTTAGTGGAAAGCGGGTGGGGAAACGAGGTTGATTTTCCGGGGGACGGGTGCTCCGCTTACGACGCTTCTTCGCAAACGCGGGAATCAACTGAGAGTGAGGGGGACAAAAAATCCACCGAAATCGGCACCGAAGATGCACGAAAAGGTACACACGATTCACAAAGAGGCACACAAACAAAAAACAAGGGTCCCGGCGGCTGGGCGGGCGGGCACGGCGCCCGGGGCGTTCGGTGCCCCCCGAGCGCGGCCAAGCCGCTGCTGCTCGCGGTGCACCGACTGAGGGCCGCGCTTGACGACCGCGTGCGCCCGACGCTGCGCCGGTGGCTCGCCACCGCGGTGAGGGACGGCGCGCAGAAAAGCGCGTGTTCGCTGCACGCGCACTTGGCGTATTTGCACTGGAGCACGCTGCCATCTGCCTTGACCATGCGGGGCGCGCAGACGTTGCTCACGGCGCAGGCGTACATCCTCGTTAATCACGTTTTCGTTGACGCCACTGTTGGCGGCGGTTCCAAGCTGCGCGCCAGTTCTTCCGAGACCGCTGGTAAGGGCCTTTCCCACTCACCACGTTCCTCCTCCCTGATCGGCCATACTCGTCCTGCGAAGGGACGGTTATTACGACCAGAAGGGCGCATTCCCTCGGACTGTTACCACGACTTTTTACGTAATACCAATCCCGGATATACACATCACGACCGACTGACACTTTCGGCGTTAATCGCGCCAGCGGGTGACGCCGCGTCCGTCGCGTCGCACGACGAATCCCTGGGTTTCCCTTTGACTGAAATCTTCGACCTGTTCCAGCGCCAGCGAGCGTCCATTTTG
>Ga0114995_10003338_pt1 | contig 10939 bp, 9 predicted proteins | sample ArcticOcean_MG_C_11_FD_87038 | JGI IMG/M metagenome (GOLD analysis project Ga0114995, IMG submission 87038) | Marine microbial communities from western Arctic Ocean - ArcticOcean_MG_CB2_154 | ecosystem: Environmental > Aquatic > Marine > Oceanic | place: Arctic Ocean: Canada Basin | collected... | reverse complement strand
GAGGCATTTGAAAACTCATCCTGCCATGATTCGTAAGGAAATCTTTGTAATTCATTTGATTCGGTCAGTCTTCCTTGAGAAATACCAAACTTACGATAAAAATTTACATCCTTTTTCATGTTTATGTTTTATAAATACCTTTTTGAATATTTATGAAATCTTTTTTATAAGTTCAGATAAGATATCTGACTGTATTTTTGCTTCATCTAGATTTCTATAATTAGATTTAAATGCCATTATTTTCTTTTGATATTCTTCGGCAATCGGGCATAATCCATATTCAAATAATTGGTCTCCATATTTTTTACCTCTAAGCGAAGGTTCAATGTATGGAGGCTTCCAGCAAGCATAGAAACCATCACCTCCCATTTCTTTGTATAAGTTATAGAATTCTTTCCATGATATGCCTAATGCCTTCTCTCCATTGTAAAGCATCCCAAAGGTAAAATAAGAGTGATCAGAATAGTCAGGAATTTCTTGGGTTTCGATCCAATCACAACCCTTGACGGCATCTAAAAACATTTTTCCAACCTCTTTTCTTCTATTTACAAGAAAGTCGATCCGTTCAAATTGAGCCAACCCAATAGCTGCAGTTATAGCATTCATCCTATAATTAAAACCAATGGTATCAAATCTTTCATAATCTGGATCTTGGTATACTGAGGATGCTAGGCTTGTTCTTCCTGCCTCGGCTGTCAAACCTTTATAACCAATACCAGCAAATTTTCTAGCTCTAACTGCCAAGTTTTCGTCAGACATTATCATCATGCCGCCTTCACTGCCTGAGGTCATATGCTTAGATTTTTCAAAACTATAAACAGCTATATCTGCATGTGTACCAGCAAAACCATCTTTATATCTGGTCATTAAAGTTTCTGCTGAGTCATCAATTACAACTAAATTATGCTTAGCTGCTAAATCCATAATTGGAGCTATGTCTACAGGAAGGCCATATAACGAAACAACTATGATAGCTTTTGTTTTACTTGTTATCTTTTCTTCAATCTTTTTAGGATCAATATTCCAACTATTAGGACAAATATCAGCAAAAACTGGTACTGCACCCATATGAAGTGTTACATAAGCATCCATTACAACAGTCTTTGCTGGTTGAATGACTTCATCTCCAGGATTCACTCCTGCAGCATATAAAGCTGCATGAAGACCAGAAGTTCCTGAATTTACAGCAATTGCATATTTAGATCCTATTGTATTTGCAAATGTCTCTTCTAGCTTCTGAACCCATTGAAATGCTTTATTCTCTGGGGTCTCTGAATCTAAGGCACGAAGAGCATATTCAGCTTCATTCCCATTAAATTTTCCATAAATATTTTTATAATCACTCATATTGATTCTCTTTAGTTAATTGTTTTGATAATTGCGCATTTTTCCATTCATCGTTTCGAAAAAGATTTATTTTAGCTAAGTCTGGATTAAGAGAGAATAAATTATTAATATCTTCACGAGAGGCGAAAGTACCTAATAGTCTTTGAATGAAGGAAAGTAACCAATAATCCTCTTCAAAATCAAGAGTCAATCTTATAGGCTGATTATTACTAGTATTTTCCATTACATGCATTTTTATTCCCTTTACTCTTTCAAGAAAATACCACATCATTTCTGTATCAGTTTCATCGGGAACACCTACTAATGACTTTTCAATAATATCAGTTGTAAGAGAATACCCAACACTAGCATCGCCTTCAGATGATGACTTGGTCGGGCATATACAATCACACTTTTTTTCACTTAGCATTTGCAGACTTTTAATCATTTGAGGTCCGTCAAAAAATGGATCATCTGCGTCTATCGTATGAAATTTATCAACACCAAAAAAATTAGCGCAATCGAGCCACCTTTTTAACTTATTATTTAAAGATCCCCTAAATACCTTTACTCCCATATCATTTGCTAGTAATTCTATTGGGTCATCAGATTTGTGATTACTAGTACAAACTATAGGTTCTATTTTATAAAAAATGCTCCTTTTAATAACATGACTTAATACTGATTCATTAATACCAAATGGAAGAAAACACTTTTCACGAAGTCTTGATGAGCTAGTTCTTACAGTAATAAAGCCTATGGGATTTGTATTTTTAATATTTATCATTAAATTTAATTTAAAGAATTATTTTAATATCTCAATTGAAGTGCCATGCTCAATTATCGATCCATTATCTAATTTATAGATATAATCACAATCTTTCACAGTTGAAAGCCTGTGAGCGATTATTATAATTGTTTTGTGACCATATAGCTTCTTTATTGAATTCATTACTTCGGATTCTGTATTAATATCCAATGCACTTGTAGCTTCGTCTAAGACTAAAACAGATGGATTATTATATAATGCTCTAGCAATTCCTATTCTTTGCCTTTGCCCTCCTGAAATCCTTACACCACTCTCACCAACAAAGGTCTCTATGCCATCTGGTAAAGAATTAATAAACTCTTCGAGTTTAGAAAGCTTAATGGCATTTTGTAATCTATCGTTGTCTATCTCATCATCAGACAAACCAAAGGCAATATTTTTTCTAAATGAGTCATCAAGCAAGTAGATTGATTGTGAAACGTAACCAATATTTTTTTGCCAAGATTTAATATATTGATTATTTATAGAGACTCCGTCTACAGATATTTTTCCGCTTGTGGGGTGTAACAAGCCCAAAATTATATCTACCAAGGTGCTTTTACCGGCACCACTTGGACCAATAAAACCAATTGTTTGCCCTGATTCTATTATTAAATTTATATTATTTAGAGCCTTTCTTTTTTCTCCTTCATATAAAAAATTAATATTTTCTAGGTTAATAGATTTTGAATAATTTAATCTATCGATAAAGGTTTTACTTGACTCAACAAATTCGTTTTCTAGTTCTTTTTCAATTATATCTATTACTGGAATACCAAATCTTAAAGCTTGGATGTTTGAAACAAGCCTTGAAATAGAAGGGAGTAACTTGAATGCAGACATGGCAAAAATACCAAGAATTGAAATGATATCTGCAGAGGCGGTATTTGAAAAATAAAGAGATAAAATCAGAGCTGATAATGCCAAAACTGTTAAAAGCTCAAAAAAAATCTTAGGCATTCCTTGAAGCGTGGTCTGAAGCCTGCCTGCTTTTAAACTAATGCCTGTGCTTGAAGAGTAATAATTAGAGAATACTGACTCAAGACCATACAATTTAACATCTTTTATGCCGCTTATACCTTGTTGTGCAGTTTGGATTCTTTTTGCCTCGTGCTCCTGTCTAGCCTCACCCCATCTTGATGATTTGTCTTTTGAATACGAATATAAGAATAATGATCCAATAAGATATATAAATAAAACAGATACAGCTCCAAAAGGCTCTACTATTAGCAATAATGTAAAGATACCTATAATTATAAAAATATCAGTTAACAAATATATTACAGGAGCAGTAAATGACATAGCAAACTGCATCGATTCAGTTATAGTATTGCTAATAATTTTAGCTGAGTGCTTTTGAAGATGATAGCTATATTCTTGGTTTAAGTATGATTTATATAACCTTGTAGATATATCTCTTTGAATGGAATAAATAAATTTTGCTTGGATATAAACTAGGTATGCTAGATAACCACTCTTAAATATATAGAAAAAAATAAAAAGAGCTATTGTATATATAATGATATCTTGATGACTAGATAATTCTAAAAATGGAAAAATATCTAAAATAAATTTAGGTAATGCATAATTATCAGAAAGAAGGATACTAAATAATGGGAGAATTAGGGTAATACCAAGTGTCTCAAGTACCGCTCCTAAGATCATAGAAAATATTAAAAATATAAAAATTTTTTTAGTTCTTTTATCGAGAACTTTCCAAAATTTATTAAAGATTTTCATCAGGTCTTTTAGTAATAAAATCTAATGATAATTTATTTATTGAAATATGCTTTTTCAACCATTCCACAAAATATATGTCCAATTAAAATATGACATTCTTGAATTCTTGCTGTATCACCAGAGGGTACGCAGATACATTCACACATCTTATTTATTTGAGCATCATGCGAACCGGTCAATCCTATTGTTGTAATATTTTTTGTCTTTGCAACCTTAATAGCTTCTAGTATATTTTTACTATTTCCACTTGTTGTTATAGGTATAAAAATATCTCCAGGTTCTCCAACTGCTTCAAGTTCACGTGAAAATACATTGTCATAACCATAATCATTGCCAATAGCACTCATTGAAGAACTGTTAGTTCCTAGAGCAATAGAAGCTAATGGGTTTCTATCAAAAAGAAATCGGGATGTGAATTCTGCGGAGATATGTTGAGCATCTCCAAAACTACCTCCATTACCTGCCAATATAACCTTTCCACCATTGTTTAATGATTCTAACGATTTTTCAGCTAAATTATAGATTCTTGAAATACATTCATCGCTCTCTTGCAATAATTTTTTTGCTGCTATGGAGTTGTTAATAATTTCCTTAATATATTCTTTTTTCATAATAATCCTTCTAATTTATTTAATCCTATCCAAAAACCTTCTCCACCATTTTTATGTCCCTGCCATATCTCAGGAATGAATGCAGTATTTGGGCAATTGTCATTTAAGATATTTGCAAGCTTTATAAAGTCTATTTCGCCATCTCCGATCTGAAGCCCTTCGCCATTTACTCCACTAGCATCGCCCATGTGCAAGTAAGCTGTCACTGGGGATATTTCTTCAGCAAATTCATAAAAATTAAATCCAAAATGATTACATGTGAGCATGCTATGAGAAACATCAAAACACATTCTTAATCCTAATTCATTACACCATTTAACAATTTCATCAGGTTTGACAAAAAGATTTTGGTATCTTTGCCCTCCAAAATGCCAAGGAAAGGGTGCCATAGTCTGAGGAATAACCTCAACACCTTCCATGTTAAGCTTATCCAAGCTATCTCTAAAAGTAGTATAGTAATTATTTTTATCCTCTTCTTTAAGAGGTTCGTCCATAGAAAAACCACCAATATTAGTAACAATCATTGGTTTAAGGGTTTTTGGGAAAAAATCTTTTAATGAGTTTGTAATATCAATAATTCTCTGGGTATCTTTGATGGAATTATTTCTATAAATATCATCAGGAGTTGCAAGATCCATTAGTTGGCTATTTGCAAATAATTCAGGTGCATGAACAATAAAATCCATATGATTAGTTTCTGGGATATAGTCTCTTGGATTTAAATCCATGTCTGAAAATGAAAAATGGAACTCAAAGAAATCAGGATCAATCTTTGAAGAGTATTCCTGAAAGTCATGGTATCTTACAGGGACTCCCCATGGCCTATTAAATTTATATTTTTTAGGCTCAATCGAATCATTATTAATATCGGAATCAAAGAAAAAATCTTCTGAATTCATGTCACGTTTAAGAGTTTTTCCGATAAGATATTCATAATTCTGAGGAGAAAGGCCTTGTCCAGGGCTCCTTACTTTAATATGGCTTGCCTCTATGATTGTTCCTTTAGCTAAATTTGAGCTAGAAACTAAGCTTTTGCCTAAATTTTCTCTATTTATCATTTCTCCTTGTGAAACAACTCTTTTATCTCCCTTTCCAAGGGATTGCTCAATTTCTCGAATTCCTATTACCAAATCAGAAAATTGATTAAACTCTAAACTAGCAGCATGATCAGGGCCTTCCATATTTCTATCAAGTGTAAAGTGCCTTTCGATAATACTAGCGCCCATTGCCGTAGCAGCTAAAGAGACGTTTATTCCCCTTTCATGTCCGGAATAGCCAATATTAGAGTGAAGTTTTTTAAGGCCGTCTATCCATCTGAGATTTATGTCATGCAAAGGAGCCGGATAAGTACTATTGCAATGCAATATTGCAAATTGAACCTCTCTTTTATTTAAAAAACTTATTGTTTTCTTTACCTCGTCTGTTGTGCTCATACCTGAGGACAATATTAAAGGCTTTTTAGTTTGAGAGAGTCTATCCAGCAAAGGTAAATTGGTAAGGTCTGCAGAAGAAACTTTGTATGCATCTACATTGAACGTTTCAAGAACTTCGACGCTTTTTAAATCCCACGGAGTGCATAAATATAAAATTCCTTTTTCTTTACAGTAATCTAATAGCTCCCTGTGTTCTTCATTCGTTATTTGGAATCTTTCTAGAAGATCTAATACATATTCGGTACCTAAATCATCTCCAGATTTTTCAAGCGTTCTAGTTCTGTATGTTTCTTCCATATGTCGCATTTGAAATTTGACGCAATCTGCTCCAGTTTTTTGAACAAGATCAATCATATCTTTTGCTCTCTGCAAAGACCCATTATGATTATTTCCAATTTCAGCTATGACAAATGTGTGCTTCGAACCAACCTCAATTCCGTTAATATTCATAATTTTTATTTTGCCTAATCTTTATCTCTGATTGTCCAAGAACTCATACCGTTTTTAACAAAAAGAAAGTCTGTATATGTTAAATCTTTTTTTTTCATTGCCTTTATAAATCGATGTTTGTCTAAAGGTTTTATATAAAATAGAAAAAAACCTCCGCCTCCAGCGCCGAGAAGTTTACCACCCAAAGCTCCGTTATTGATTGCATAATTATATATTGAATCAATTTCTTCGCTAGATATTTTGTTACTAAATTTACGTTTTAGCTTCCATGCCGTGTCCAAAGAAGAGCCAAAATCTGAAAGATTACCTCTTATCAACTGATCTTTCATTAAGTAACACAAATCAACTGCTTTTTTAACCCTGGTATTTACATCCTCTGATTTCATTGCTTCTTTTTGATCTATATGTATCAAGTCACCCTCAATCGCTCTTGATTGAGGTAATTTAAACAGAAGAAGGTTCTCTTCCAATTCAAGTAAAATATTTTTAGATATTTTTAAACTATGAATATGATTTTTATTTTTTGTAAATTCTATAAAATTTATCCCTCCGAAGACAGTTGCATATTGGTCTTGCCAGCCTCCTGAGATATTCATATGAAGGCGTTCAGCTTGAAATGCTATTTCAGCCATATCATGCAAATCCCATTTATCAACCCTAAATTCATTAAAACATCCGATTACAGCAGCAGAAACAACAGAAGATCCACCCAAGCCAGAGCCCTTTGGAAAATCTGAGTGAATAAAAAGTTCAAAACCGTAATTAGGCTTTATTGCATTTAATAGAGATTTGAAAAGATTAAAATCATTATTGTCATTTTGCAATGCCTCATCTAGATTGGATATCTCCCATTCTTGATCTAAATCAAGTGATTTAATGATTATTTTTTTATCATTTCTTTTTTTTAAAAAAGCATGACAATAAATAGAAATAGTTGCATTAATGACAGCTCCATTATTCTTAACAAAAAAATGTGTTAAATCTGAGCCACCTCCACCAAATGTTATTCTTGCAGGAGCTTTTGCTCTTGCGTAAATTTTCTGTTCATTTTGAAGAGGGAGATGTTCTTTAGTAGCTATATCAAAGAGCGTTTTATCATCTTGCAGAATAGGTATTACTTTTATATTGTTATCGAGATTTTTTAGAATTTCTTCTCTTGGGGTCTTGATATCGAACCAAATAAAATCTTTATTGTAATAATTTTCTATCAAATCATCCAATAATGCATTCTTTAAAAGAGCATCTCTTATATCGCCATCTGTTGCGACACCAATGATTGTGCCTTTTTTAACGTCATTAGTTATAAAAACAATTCCATTTGTATTTAAATCGATTAATTCCATACAATCACGGATTGATGAAGAAGGTGTTGCTAAAAATAACTCTGGGTTCATTTTTTTACCTTTAAAATTGCAGTTTAACACTGATAAGAAAATTGTCAGTAACAAGATTTATTTAAATAGGTTTTATTATAACCTTTGACAGTGAATCAATAACTTTAATATCTTTAATATCTTTAATATCTTTAATATCTTTAATATCTTTATTTTGGCCCCTCAAGAGAAAATTATTTTTTATGCCAGCATTTATACTTGCTTCAATATCACTAAAATTGTCTCCAACCATCAAAGAATTATCAATATCTATATTAAACTCATTGAGAGCCTCTTTAAACATCCCTGAACCAGGCTTTCTAGTTTCTTCTTTTAACAAGTACTTGCCTTTTCCATAAACTGGATGAAATGGAGAATAAAAAACACCATCAATAACAATATTTTTTTCATTAAATTTGTTTACCATCCAAAGAGTCAATTCATCAAATTGTTTTTCTGTATAAAGTCCCCTTCCAATACCTGCCTGGTTTGTGACTATTAATATCAGGTATCCTATTTTATTTGCTAAACTTAAAAGTTCAAAAATTCCAGGCATGAAATCAAAATTCTTTTCTTTATAAACATAGCCGTGGTTGTAGTTAATCACACCATCCCTATCAAGAAAAAGAGCAGGAGCTGGATATAATTTTTTTGAATTGGTCGAGTTGATATAAGCTTTCATTATAAAAAATTTATATTATTTTCTTCCGTAGTCACCTTTGTAACGAATAAGCTCTTCTTAACCAAAATATTCACCTGTTTAAACTTCAATAAATTCAACTACTTCATTTGTTTTATTATATGCTCTATGCCTTTCTCCCAATGAAATTAACATCTTTTTCCCATAAAGATTTTATGATTATTACCGTTGATAATAATAGAAAGGCTACCTTTAACAACAACCCATAATTCTTGTCTTTTTTGATGAGATTGATAAGATAACTTTTGCCCAGGATTAATAGATATTTTTTTTATATTTGTATTCTCTTCATCAAGTAATACCTCATATTTTCCCCAAGGCCTGATGTCAATTTCATTCATATAATTATTTATTTTTACTATTAAAATTACCTCTTATTAAAGCAAAGACAATAGATAGAATCATTCCCAGCAATGTTATCAATATACAAATTCTAGCTCTATTTGGACTTGACTTGTACACAGGAACAATTGGAGGATCTATTGTAGATACTAGATAATCATCCTTGACACTAGCAATCATATTTTCACTTAATTGTTTTGATATTAAGCTATTAATGCTAAGTCTTAAGTCTTTATTGTTTTCAGCTGCCAGTGCATTTTTGAGATAGTCCAATGAAGCTTTTGATTCTCTTAGTTTAATTTCTCTAGTAACATTATTTACCTCTCTAATTACTATGGATACTATTTCTTGAGCAAAAATAGGTGACAAATGTTCAAACGATATTGTAATTAACCCTGTTTCCTCATCTTTATCAACTTCTAAAGCTTTTAGGGCTGTTTCATGCACTTCTAAGTAGGTTGGTTCTGATTGAAATACCCCAGATGCCTCACGTACCCAAATATTTCTACTGACATCATAAATTTCATTATCATAAATTATTTTATTTGATCCTGCATCATAAGAGCTAACTGCAATTAATTTTAGTTTTATGGCTTCAAAAGACATAAGATGCTTAGCAAATTGTCGGGACTTTATAATTTTTGTAACATAAGTACCGCTGTCTAATCCGCTTGAGGGAATAGAGACTCCTGCCATAGATGCCAATCCTCCATATTGGGATGCCAAAGCTGATAACCCTCCTCCTGAAGACTGATTATTAACTTCACTCACTTTAATAAGTGCGGAGGATTGATATTTGTTTGGTAAGGAGAGTGCAATATAAATTGAAAATATAGCGAAAAATAAAGTAATCAAGCTAATTAGGATTTTTTGTTTCCATAAAATTTGAATTATTTCTAGAATGTCTATAGAGTCTTCTGGATTGTTTAAGTGTTTATCTGTCATATTAAATGTTTGTAAATACCAATTTTTTTGAATAATTATATCTTATGCCAAGTATAAATTAATATAAGCAGCTAAAGTTTATATATGGTACCCGGAGCCGGACTTGAACCGGCACGCTATTGCTAGCGAGGGATTTTAAGTCCCTTGTGTCTACCAATTCCACCACCCGGGCATTCTGTAAACTATATGTATTATACTTCTTTTTCTATGGAGGCTGAAGCCGGAATCGAACCGGCGTTAACGGCTTTGCAGGCCGCTGCATAACCACTCTGCCATCCAGCCAGATTAAACAGTGTGTATTGTATACATCTATAAACGAAAGTAAAAAGATATATGTATAAAAACTTTAGTATGTTATTTTTTTATAATCAAATAATAGCCCATCATAGGCTTCTAAAAACTCTAGGATTTCATTGTGCGGTACACATAGAAAAGCAAATTGGACATCAGTTGGTGTTGTTCGATAGACCTTAATACCTTGAGATTCAAGATTATCTAGCTCGGCAAGCTCTACCAAGGGATCCCACAAGGAAACATTAACTCCCTTGTCTTTAAGGGAAAATATTAGCTCTCTTACTTTTGTATTTCTAATATCGCTACAGTTTTCTTTAAAGGCGTAACCTAGAAAAGTTATATTGGTTGAGTGTAAGTCAATATTAATTTTTTTTATGTAATTCATGAAATTAGATACGACCCAGTCCGCCATTCCCTCATTTATCTCTCTGGCCTTCATCATTATATCCGGGGAGTAACCTAACATTTTTGATTTATGCATAAGATAGTAAGGATCAATGCTTATACAATGACCTCCCACTAAACCAGGTTTTAGTTTCATAAAATTCCATTTAGTTGAAGCTGCCTCGATAACCTCGTGCGTGTCTATTCCAAGCAATGTATACATTTGATGCAATTCATTTATTAAAGCTATATTCACATCTCTTTGAATGTTCTCAGTAACCTTTGATGCCTCTGCTATCTTTATTGAAGGGGCCTGATGAATACCAGCATCAATAATAGATGAATATAAATAAGTAACTGTATTAAGGGTTTCTGAATTAGAACCAGAGACAACCTTCTTTATTTTTTCTATAGTATTTACCTTATCTCCCGGGACAATTCTTTCTGGACTATAGCCAGTAAAAAAGTCTATGTTAAATGCTAGTCCAGATTCTTTTTGTAAAATTGGAGTGCATACGTCATCGGTAACTCCT
>Ga0114995_10003331_pt1 | contig 10955 bp, 15 predicted proteins | sample ArcticOcean_MG_C_11_FD_87038 | JGI IMG/M metagenome (GOLD analysis project Ga0114995, IMG submission 87038) | Marine microbial communities from western Arctic Ocean - ArcticOcean_MG_CB2_154 | ecosystem: Environmental > Aquatic > Marine > Oceanic | place: Arctic Ocean: Canada Basin | collected... | reverse complement strand
AGCGCTATTGATCTACTATTACAAGATTTATTTGAAACAATAGGTCTATGGCGCAAAAACCTCGCATTGATGAAGCACTACTGATACCCAAACAACAAGCTTCGGAGCAATGGCAAAAGCTTCAGAGAGGTGTCAGAGCAAGCGAAACCTTGCCCTGCCAAAAGAACCCAACGCCTTACATCGATGAACCTTACACGGTCAGTCAAGACGAGGCGGAAGAGCTGTGCCACAAGTGTCCACTTCTTCGAGAATGCTATCAGTTTGCAAAAGCAAACAATGAAGAGTATGGTATTTGGGGAGGTGTGAATTTCACCAGCGCACAACACATAGAGGAGATGTTTTGAACGAAGCTAAAGATAAGATGAAAAGCTATCTAGCAGATATGGCTAACGATGAGCTAGAGTGGCACAAGGAAGCAGTCTGTGCTCAGACCGACCCAGAAATTTTTTACCCAGAGGGTAACACTACAACAAAGCAAGCAAAGGCAATTTGCAAAATTTGCCCAGTATCTTTAGAGTGTTTAGAGTATGCGCTAAAGCGCACCGAAGTTTATGGCATCTGGGGTGGCACAACAGCAACAGAGCGTCAGAGGATGAGACCACTGAGGAGAATAGGGAGACCATCGAATGTATAACTCACAGGTTCAGGAGCTTGCAGTAAAGCTCTTTAGACAAGAGACCGAGAGAGACAAGCAAAAGAAGGTTGGCGCTAGTCAGATTAGCGACCCCTGCACTTACCACCTAGCGATGGCTATGGTGCTTACCGGAGACTCGTCTTCTAAGTATTGGCTAGGCGCAAAGATCGGCACAGCGGTTCATATGCTACTCGAAGACGCTGTGGAGAAAAGTGATACCAGTCTGATACCAGAGCTAGAAGGTGCCATTGTTGAGAAGAAGATCCGACTAGGTGAGATTGAAGGCTATGGGGTTATCAGCTCTAAGCCAGACCTAATGCTTCCAGCACAGAACCACTTGATTGACTGGAAGACATCTACTCGCAAGAAGAGCGCCAAGCTACAGAAGTTTGTAGACGGCTCAGCACCTAACGATGCCGAGAGCGAATACACCATTATGAAGTATATGGCTCAGACCCAGCTCTACGCTTGGGGAATGATGCAAGAAGGTGTAGAAGTAGAAAACCTAAGCTTAGTGTTCATCAACAGAGATGGAACTATGGAGTCTGATGTATGGGCGCATACCTTCGCTTACGATGAAGGCTTTGCAGTATCACTATGGAAAAGACTTGAAGCACTGTGGGGTGCGATACAGGCTGGCGCTGAGCTAGAGGACTTTGACCGCCACGCACACTGCTTCAGATGCAAAATGGGAATGTAAGACACGCCGTCTTTATTTGCACTTGGGACACATTCGTGCTAACATAAAAAACAACACAAGAAAGTAGGAGGAAAAATTGTCAGAGACAAAATTCCCAGAGCTGGCCTTTGCGAAAGCAATCACGAAGGCCGAAGCTCTAAACACACCTAAGTCAATCCTGATCTACGGTGACCCTAAGAACGGTAAGACTTGGCTGGCCGCTTCGGCTAGTGAGGTGGCCGCCCTTAGCCCGGTTCTGCTAATCGATGTTGAGGGTGGAGCTTCGGCTATCGCTCGAGACTGGAAAGATGTAGACGTTCTTCACGTTGGAACACACCAGCAGTTAGACTCAGCTATTGAGCAACTAACTACTCAGGAGCACAAATACAAGACGGTTATTCTAGACACCCTAGGTGTTGCGATGGATCGTGCTGAGAAGGTTTTTGAGGAAAAGGCTGACAACGTAAAGAACCCATTTGGTAAGTGGGCAGACCTGAAGGAGTGGGCTAACAGCTCAATCCGTAAGTTGCACCACGCACCATTTCTTGCTATCTTTGTTGCTCACGCACAAGATGAGAAAGACCAGACCACCGGCGCAGTGAAGACTGTGCCTATGTTGCCGGGTTCAATGCGAAGCACTTTGCCAGCAATCCCTGACATCATCGGTTATATGACAAGCGAGCGTAATGACGATACAGTCAAGCGTTCGATTATACTTCAGGGCTCTGACAGGTTGGTTAGTGGAAACCGTTTTGGTTTGCCAGCTAAGCTTCAAGACCCATCAATGAAGAAACTAATAGACACAATCAAGAAGATAGGAGAAGCTAAGAAATGAGCTTTACAATTAGCGTCCCAGCAGACGCAGTTCAGTCAGCACCAACTACGGACCTAGGTCCGATTCCAGCAGGCACTTACCAGTGTACGATCTTTGAGGCAAAAGCCGAGGAAGTTCGTGGCGGTAATAATGCAGGTAAGCCACGCTGGAATGTCCAGCTACGAGTAACCGAAGGTTCTTATGAGAACCGTCGCCTATTTGCATACATTCCACTGTATGTAGCTGGTGACTTCTGGAAGACACAGAGCTTCTTCGGTGCACTTGACTACGATGTCAAGGGCGAGTTCAAGGTTCCTGAGGTAAACGAGGTTCTTGGCAAGGCTATTGACGTAAAAGTAACTATTCGTGAAGGCGAAGGTTCCTACCCTGCAGACAACAACGTATCGGGTTTCGTGAAGTTTTCTTCGGAAACAGCTTCATCATCAAAGGGCGCAACTGAGCCCAATGGAGATGTCTGGTAACAACGGGCAAAAACAGAGGGGTGCGTCTCTGAAAAAACGCACAACAAGCCTTTGCTGGTGCTACCGCTCCCCCTCCTTTTCTTCGTTCGGTGGTATCTAGGTTCGATTCCTAGAAGGGCACGACAGGAGAGTGGAATGAAGACACACGAATTTATTGAGGCGGTTCTGGGAACTGGTTCTGGATACGCCACGATTGTAACTAAAGATAAAAACGGTCAACCGACTGTGCAGAAGTTTTTTAGCTACCCAGATGAGATAGATGAAGTAGTCGCCTATGCCCAAGCTCACGCTGAAGGCGATGTTTACTTCTCACCAATCCTGTTTCATGAAGAGCGCAGGATTAGGGAAAACGCAAAGTCTATAGGATCAATCTACACAGACTCAGACACTTGTCACCCAGACAATTTCCGTATGCCTCCCAGCATCTCTGTGCAGACCTCAGAAGGGCGCTGGCACTCATACTGGTTGCTAGAGTCCCCAGCAGACCCTACAAGGGCTTCGAACTTGGCTAAGAAGATTGCCTATGCCCACAGGGACGAAGGCTGTGACATATCTGGCTGGAACCCAACCAAACTATTGCGAGTGCCGGGAACCAAGAACACCAAGTATGAGAACCACGAAGATGTCAAGGTCTTTGACATCTCGGGCTTGGTCTACTCAATCGGTGACCTAGAGAGCGTTTACGCTGACGTAAAGGTGGCAGCTGCCCCTGAGGCAGTAGCTAGCACAGAAGCCCCACAGGAGCTTCCTGCTGTGATTGAGGTTTTGGGTAAGATACCTGCCAGCGGCAACATTATGTCTCTCTATACAGAGAAACCCCCTGTCGGAGCTGACTGGTCAAAGAGGCTCTGGAGACTTGAGCTTGAGCTATTCAGGGCTGAACTTACAGCAGAAGAAGTGTTTGTAGTTGCAAGGCAGGCTAAGTGCAACAAGTATCACAGCGCTGAGCGAGGCAAGAGGGCTGATGCAGATGGTGACTTGTGGCGTGAGGTCCAAAGAGCCGAGCAGTCCCACGAGATTCCAGACCAGCCACTAGACCCAATAGAAGACTTTAACACAGAAGAAAAGCGTGAGGTTGACTTCTTGACTCAGGAGGAGCGCTCTGTTGTCAGCAGCTCTACTACCTTTATAGATAAGTATGTTGCTTGGACCAAAAAGAAGACTGACGGTGCCGTTGAATTTCAGATTGCTTCTGCCTTTACTCTACTGAGTTCTGCCTTCTCCGACACTGGTCACGGAACTCCTAAGTACGGGAAGCTAGGGCTAAACCTTTGGTTTATGGTTCTGGGTGAGACAACCTTGAGCCGTAAGTCTACAAGCAGGCAGCTTATGCTGCGTATGCTTCGTTCTTATGAGCGGTACGTGGGATACCAGATTGATATCGGTTCTAACGTCACCGCCGAAGGTCTTGTAAAGCATTTAGGTGCTCGTGACGGACTGACATCTATGTTTCACCGAGATGAAGTTCAGGGTATGTTTAAAGAGTTTATGACCAAGACTTACATGGCAAACGCAGCTGATCAGTTTACAGAGCTTTACGATGGCTCTGTGCCAGTGGTTATTCGTTCTACTGGTGGGACAACTGCCGGCAAGGCCGTACAGAGCGAACGAGCAGAGACTAACTTCATAATGTACTTGATGGGCATAACAAGCAAAGTGTCTGAGATTCTGACTGTAGATTATTTCCGTAGTGGTTTCTTGGCACGATTCCTCTACGTTATTGCGGATGCCCCTGAGAGAACTTTTGAGAAAGAAGCTATCGAGCAGGCACCAGAGGATGAGACCGTATCGTTTCAAGATCACGAGATGGACGATATTGTGCAGTCTCTTTACCAGAGCAAGCTTTACTGGGAAAAAAAGGGTGCGCCATTCCCTAGACCGGTTCGCATGACCGATGAAGCGCTAAACAGGTTTAATAAATTCAAGTGGGACATGGGTGTATTCACAGAGGGTCACCCAAACGAAGACAGTATCGAGCCAAGCCGACAGAGACTTGCCCTATCTATTTGGAAGGCAGCTGTGCTGCTTGCAATGTATGAGAAGTCTGACAGAGTTGAACTGAAACATCTTCTGATAGCTATTCACTATGCAGAGCAGTGGTTCACTAACCTAGTGCGAATGGCTCAGTCAATTAGCGAATCCGAGTGGCAGAGAGAGCTTGACGAGCTTGAGTCCTTTGTTACCAACAAGGGCGGCAAGGTTCGCTTTGATGAGGTGTTCAGGCGCTTTGGCTCAAAGAGGAAGCGTGAGTTCGATGAGATGGTTGAGTCACTGCGTTCACAGGGACGAATCCGTATGTATGTAGACAACAGTAAAACCTATTTGGAGACGCAAGTATAATGGAACAAAATAATTTAGAGTCATTGGCATTAGCTATAAAGCTGCGAGACACGTGGTCAAGTATGCCGGCAGAAGAAATGCAAGAAACCCTAGAGGGACTAGCCAGCAGTGGCCTGTTTTCAATTAGGCAGATAAGCTTGATATGCAAAAAGAGCCCGTCTTATGTAAGCAGACTTGTCCAGAGGGATTCAAAGACTGGCGGAAAGCTGAACCCAGAACATCTTGAGTTAATGCGAGGTCTGATCTTTCAGAACAACATAGGGCAGATTGATTGGAGCAGGGTCAGCAGAATAGTATTGGACGGGACATCTCAGTATGTGCTTGCTAAGATAACTGGAATCCCACGCTCTACAATTCACAGAAAAGTCTCAAGCGTTTTATGAAAATACTGAGCCTTGACCCGGGTGGCACAACTGGCGTAGCTTTCATTTCTTTTGATGATGAGGGTATTGAGCTAACCAAGGTTGAGCAAGTAAAAGGCGGGCTTGAAGGCTTTATATCTTGGTACATTGAGCTAAACACGCCGATAGACATTATTGTTTGTGAGTCCTTTACTCTCCGCCCCGGTGTGCACGGAGCAGAGTTGTCACCAACCTACGTTATAGGTGCCCTAGAGGCTCTGGCTAGGGGCAAGGCCATAGTCTATCAAGAACCTAAGTTGAAGCCATTGTGCGATGATGCAAGGCTAAAGAAAATGGGCTTTTACCAGACTGGCCTTCGCCACGCAAATGATGCGGTCAGGCACGGTATAATTTACCTAAGAAACAAAAGACATATGCCAACGCTAGAGAAGGGATGGAGATAGATTGCCATACTATGTATCAAAAACTAATCCAGACTGCTCAAAGTGGGCTGTTGTAAAAGAAGACTTTTCAGCAGTTGCTTGCCACCAGACTAAAAAATCTGCTACCGAGCAAGTGGTTGCTTTAAGCATTGAAGAAGGAATCGAACCGGGCGGAACTCATCCAAGGGACGAAAGAATGATTGAAGCAAGAAGAATTAAAGAAGTAAGTCAAGACCTTTACGCACAAGTTGAAGGTGATGAGAAAGCTCTGGTAGACGCAATGATTGATGTTGTGCGAGAGTATGGGAAGTTTGGGAGTGAGGGAAGCTCTGTTTATGTTGCTTACACTCCGGCTGCAGAAAATCAAGATGCTTCTATTGGAGTCAAGTGTGGTAACTGCGTGTTTCACTTTGAGGCTGAAGACGGAATTGGTTGTAGCTTAATAGCTGAGGACATCGAAGAGAACGGCAATTGTCGTCTTGCGATGATCCCACCGGGGCTTGTAAACGTAGGTATGCCTACTGTGAGAGAAGCACAAAGCAAATACAAGGTTCCTGAGGGAGTTCAGTCTGCTGCTAAGAGAGCGCAGAAGTGGATTTCTGAGGGTAAAGCTGGCTCAGGGTTTACTGACGTAGGTCGTAGACGAGCAGGTCAGCTGGCAGCAGGTGGCACTGTGAGCAGGGATACTGTTGCTCGCATGAAGTCATACTTTGCACGACACAACAACGATAGGAAGGCAGAAGGGTTTAGCTCTGGAGAACAAGGCTACCCATCACCGGGCCGAGTGGCTTGGGATGCATGGGGAGGCGACGCAGGTCGCACTTGGGTAACTAGGATAAACCTAGACAGTTAATGAAAAATTGTAAAGTTTGTGATGAAATTCGTAACTCAAGCAACCCTGAGCTAGCGAGGGACATAAGCTCCTCTTTGTCTAGCCGAAAGCTCTCTGAAAAGTGGGGAGTCATTGGCAAGACTGTAATCAACAAGCACAGAGCCCAGTGTGACACTGGTATGCCAAACGAAGCTGACCTGCAGAGCGTAGAGTGGACTGGTCCAAAGGGAATCCTTAATACCGGAACTCTTGATGCCCCATTGAATGGATTAAGCCACGATGAAATCCTAAAGGAATTTGGTCACGATCCAGAGCAGGTTGAGATACAGGGCTTGCTTCGTGAGAAGCACCAGCAGTATTGGTCTCGTGACTTGAGCAAGATGCTTTGGAAGCACACCTATTCTTACGGCCTAGCAAAGAAACAAGATTCGTCACCTGAGATTGACGTTATGGCTCTTGTGCGAGAAATGAAGCTAAAGGCAATCGCGCCTAAGAACATCGAGTCAGGAGACAGCACCTTTGTGCTTGACTGGGCTGACTGGCAGACTGGCAAGCAAGAGGGTGGCGGAACCCCTGCGTTTATAAAAAGGTTTGACGGCGCAATGATGCAAGCCGTTGAAAGAATCAAAGAGCTTAGAAAGATTGGTAGGTCAATTGACGAGCTACTAATCATCGGCGGTGGCGATATGATCGAGGGTTGCACCATTTACCCCAACCAATCCTTCCACATAGATATGCACCGCAGAGAACAGATTAGATTTACTGTTGCGACAATTATGAAGGGAATCCACTTACTTGCTCCTATGTTTAGTTCAGTAAGGGTTGTTGTTGCTCCCGGCAACCACGGAGAGAACCGCATAAACGGCAAAAAGACTTCTACTGGTGATAACGACGACCTGCTTGTGTTTGAAATGGCACAGCTTGGTATAGGTAGTGACTCAAATATGAATCACGTCTCGTTTGATATCGCAGAAGAAGAGGAATCGATCACCACAGAAGTCCGTGGGTGGACTTACGGGATTACCCACGGAAGCATCTATGGCAGAGGTGCCGGTAACGTAAGAAATAAAGTGTTTAACTGGTTCAAGATAATGGCTGCAAACCGTCACGAAATTGGTAAGAGCGACGTTTTGGTTACACATCATTTTCACCACGACGCTTGTGAAGATTGGGGAAAAACCTTATGGGTTCAAAGTCCGGCAATGGATGGTGGAAGCAGCTTTTTCAGGGAAATGACAGGGCACGACGCGAAAAGTGGAATGCTAAGCTGGGTAGCGACGACATCGAGTCGCTTTCAGGACAAACAGATCCTCTGGTAGAGTTCATACGCCAAGAGGTGTATAACAGCCAAACGGGTGTGACCATCTCTGTAGAGCTGATATGTACCTGTGGCTTGCCTGTAGCGCACCTGTACGGCGAGGGTAACTTTTACTGCTTGCACTGCGACAGGCACTGCGAAATAGGGCTAATGAGGTGTCCTCAGTGCGCCTATGGAATGATGGATCGAGACGAATTCATCGAAACATACGATGAAGACGAAGATTAGTCTTTTTTGGTTGCTGACTTCTGAGTGATGATGCTTGTTAGCAAACTCAAGAACGCAGCACCAAAAGAAACGCTGAGCATATTGCTCCAGTTGATTTCAAATAGACCAATAGAACCCGAGCCCAAGAATGCAATCGCAGTCTGTGCCCAAGTCTTTACGGCTCGCTCGCCCGAGTAGTTTAGAAATTTTAAGCTGAATAGCTCCATTATGGCTCCATATCTTTCTTATTAAGTTTATCATCTACGATTGCACCAGCCACATATGCGCTGACAATAATCGTAAGTAGTGCTGTAGCAGACTGAACAAGCACAATCGCAAGCTCCTGCAGCTCTGGAAGAATAAAGAAGCCAATTGCTCCGAAGACAATCATAAACACGCTGACTCGGTAGCTTCCATAAATCAATCTACGGCGAAACTTCCAAGCATCACTTGCATCATCATCCTTACCCGAGATGAAGAATAGTCCATCCCAAGCAGCTTTTGCTATCTTTTTAGCGTCAAATGTCATTTTATAGCCTGTCCGCAGCATTTGCATACTCCACCAGCAGGCTTTTTAGCTAGTATGCCTCCTAGAAGCTCCCAGATCGAAGCTGAGGGCTTTGAGTCCTTTTCTGGCACAATCACATCAGGCTTATCCTGTTTGGCTGTTACAGGCGATTCTATGGGCTTAGTTTTTGGCTTGGTTGCCTTTTTCTTTGCCTCTTGCTTTTGCCAAGCAGAAATCTTCTGATTTAGAAACTTTTCTGCATCAAAGACTTTTGCGTAGCGTGGGTCTGGTGTTTTGTGAGCTGTTAAATGTAAGTGGTGCCCACGACTACAAGTGCCAGAATTGCCCTGACGACCAACTGCCTGACCAGCCTTAACCTTCTGACCAACCTTCAGGTTTTTCATGCAGGTGTCGTTAGTGTGGTCTTTACCGTCACACTCGGAAGTCTTGTGCTTATTGCAGTAAAGGTGTGAGTAACCAAAGTAAACATCATCTTCGTCAGTCTTTAGAACAACATACCAGCCTAAGCAAGCTGAGTATTCGATCTTTGCAATTACACCGGCGCTCACGGCGCTAAGTAATGCGTTCTTGTTAGAGCTTGCGTAGTCTGTACCACGGTGAGGGCTCTTGCGATTTTTAGTAGCTCCAAAGCGAGCTGTAATTGTATTCTCTGGTAGGGGGTGTTGCCACTTATTCAAGTTACCCCCCCCATCATCTGAAAGAGTGCAGCAATTGATGCAGCAATTCCAGCAGTCAAAGCTGCGTAGGCAACTTTTTCAATCCATGCATTTTTTGCTTGAGCCAGTTCGAGGTCTCTAACTCGTGAAGGCAGCGCCTCAATGGCACCAAGTCTTCCAGAAAGCTCAATTAGCAAACGCTCATTTTCAAGCTGCTTTTCATACAGCATATTCATGGTTACTCTAGCGTGTGGTTGAGATTCATCGTTAGACATTGTTCCCCCTATGCGGCGTAGTCGCTGGCATGCCAGTCAATAAATAAAGTTGAGTCTGCGCTGCTGCCATTAATTCTGTGCACCCTAGCGGTAAAGCCAGTAGTTGTAGGTGCGCCAGAAATGGTAATGACATAAGCACTTGCGCCAGAACCTCCGCGCACATTTGCTGTGACAACCGGAGCGCCAGTAAGTGTTGCGCCATACGCAACGTATATGTTTACAGGTGTAGTTGTATCAGATGGCCCAGTAAATGACTCTGAGCCCGAGAGAATACCTGCATTGTCTGCGCTTTGCGCTAGATTTGCAAAGTGAGTCTCTAGGGGGGCTATGTTGTCACTTGATGTCGGGTAAGTAACGCCTTTAGTGGTATTTGCCATTGTACTATTCTACCTTATCCTTCTAGCGCTTCGATGCGAGTAATCAGTGTCTCTATTAGTTGTTGCTGCTGCTTTAGAATTGGAATTACTCCAACCATCAATCTATCATAATTAACAGCTTCTGGTAAGCCTTCTTCGTTATACTGCACAAGCTCGGTTAGCCCAAGGTCATGTATTTCTTCAGCAATAAATCCAGTAATTCTAGTTAAGCCATCTGTAGAGTTATCATTTTCCTCATAGGCAGACTTGTCTACCCATGTTCTTGGTCTTAGCTCTAGAGCCTTCATCCCATAGTCTATGTCTTGGATGTCTGACTTATACCTTCTAGATGACGTTGTTCTCTGAAAGTAGTTATTGCTATTAATTAATAAGTTGGCTGTTGAAGATGCGACTGCGTTGTATGTTCCTGCAGAAATGATGCGTCCTTGAACAGTCAGGTTTGCGCTATCCCCAACAGTAAACCCACCAGAACCAAAATTAGTAGTCCCAGATGCCCCTGCGTTTAGATACAGCCCGCTTTCCCCATAGACCAAAAGCCTACCAGCGCTATCTGCTGATACTTGCCCCTTAAGAACGCCACCACTTTTAAAAACCGCAGATGAGCCAGAAATCTCAACGCTAAGTCCATTCGCAGCGGTAGTGTTTAGATCACCACCAGTAATGCTAATACCGTCAATAGTTCCACCAGAAATATAATCAGCGCTTAAGGTGCCTGCATTTATTTGATCTGCGCTAATATTTCCTGCGTAAATATAAGCAGCGTCAATCTCATTGGCAGTCACAGAACCAACGACTAAGTTAGCTCCATCAACCAAGTAGTCGCCACCAGCAGTTCCTAGGCCAGTTAGTCCGTTAATTGCTGCGAGCGCCGAGTTTGCTGCTGTGGTTGCTGCGGCAGATGCAGCTTGAACTTGACGCAAAGATGAAGCCAATTGATCATCACGAGTTGTATTATTTACTTCTGCTGACCTAAACGCAGTCTCTGTGTTTTCAACTCTTTTTTGAACTTCTCGTGCCCAAGGCTGTGT
>Ga0114995_10003329_pt1 | contig 10958 bp, 11 predicted proteins | sample ArcticOcean_MG_C_11_FD_87038 | JGI IMG/M metagenome (GOLD analysis project Ga0114995, IMG submission 87038) | Marine microbial communities from western Arctic Ocean - ArcticOcean_MG_CB2_154 | ecosystem: Environmental > Aquatic > Marine > Oceanic | place: Arctic Ocean: Canada Basin | collected... | reverse complement strand
GACGACTTGCGGCGCTTGAAGCGCGTGACGGCTGACGTGAGCTCCTTCTCGTCTGCCTCCGTCGTGCCTTCCTCCGAGCTAGAGACCTCCACCACCGCCACCGCCTGCTGCTGCTGCAGGGGCGGCAGCGCCTCCACCACCGCCACCGTCTGCTGCTGCTGCAGGGGCGGCAGCGCCTCCACCACCGCCACCGCCTGCTGCTGCTGCAGGGGCGGCAGCGCCTCCACCACCGCCACCGCCTGCTGCTGCTGCAGGGGCGGCAGCGCCTCCACATCTATGGCCACCATGGCCGCAAGGGCGGGCGGGCTGTCCGAGTCCATAGGCAGGGCGGCACGCTTGCCGCCGGGCAACAGCGGCAAGTGCGAGTTCAGCCTCACCGTGAATGTGCGCCTCACCTCCACCTCCGGTGTACAGCTGGGGCTCCGCTCTTCCTCCGTCTCGTCGCCGCTCTCCAGCGCCTCCGAGCTCGTAGCGGACGGCCCGTCCAGCTCCCACTCGTCCTCCCACTGCGCTGCACCGGCCTCCTCCTCCGAGCATGACGTGTCCACCTCCTCCTCACTGCACACTGCCTCCTCGCTCAACGCCGCCGCCGCCACGGGGCTGTGCAGCGCAGCAGTGAGGCTGGCCGCCTTCTTGGGGCGCTCGCGGCGCGGGGTGGTGCCGGGGTACGTGACTGCACGTTGCAAGTACACCTTGTTTGCCGTCGTAGTCCTTCGGCCGTATATCTGCAGCCACGTCTCCTTCAGCTCGTTGGTGGTCATCGACTCAGCCCTCTCCCGCGACACGCAGTGCTCACGGGCAATCGCACGCGAGCCCCGCCGCTGCTGCTGCGCGCCTTCAGCTGCAGCAGCTCCAGCCGCGCCCGGAGAAGGCCGAGCGACAGTGGCCACCTGCGCGCGCCCTGCCGCGGCTCCAGCTGCGCCCGCACCCAGGCGTGTATGCGTGGACGGAGCCGGTGGAGTGTCCATCGGCGCTGTGCCGCCAGCCACACGCTGCAAGCCAGCGGCTACACTGCGCACGTCGTACCCGTCGTCGTACACGATCCGCCACTGTCGCTCCGAGGTGCCCATTGCGCGTTGGGTGCCGTGCCGTTCAGCTGAGCTCCACGCCTCCTCGCCCGCCCGCACCGCGAGCATGTGTCTGCAGAGGACATGTCGCGCACCACCCACACCTGATACGCTCAGTGCCGGTATGCAGTGCCGCCCCCCCACATGCTAGCCCCACCTGCGACCCACGCGCGACCTACGCATGCCATGGATGTGCCGTGCGCGAGCCTTAGGTGTGTACGACGTGTGCCCCACACTAGTACCATGGTTTGTCCAAGGGGCGCACCGTAGCTTGTTATTGCTCAGATGCACGGCAGGCAGCCCGGCCTCCTCCATGGCCAGTTTGAACACCCGGTTCAGCACGTTCTGGCTCTCCTTGGCGTCGTGGAGCGGCCTACCGTCCATCTCCGTTCGAAACGCGGCATGGCGCTTGGATGAGCGAAGCATCCCGAAGGAGGCAAGCACGCGCTGTCGAGCCCACGTGAACTCCTGCTCCCCGTTGCCGCCGCCCCGCCCCGTGTTTCAGCATTCACATATTTAATTAATAGCTCCGGCAACATATATCACACGTACCAGCTCCAGCAGATCCAGTAGCACAGGCGTGCTGCCCGCAGCGGCCGAGATGTGTGCATCTGGCACAGAGACACGTCGCTCCGTCTTGTGATGACTCGTCACCAGCACGTACGAGCGAGGCGCCCGTCTCTCCAATGTGTTGCCTCTGCATGAGGGAAGCTTGCATTCACCAATTGAGCAATAGCGGCCGCTAGTGGCCGCCAGCACTCCCGTGACGCCCTTGCAGGTTAGGGTGTACAGCGAGCGGGGCCGAGGCGTGGGCAGCTGCGTCACCAGCAGAGCCATCATGACCTGGTTCACGTGCGTGGCAGTCGCCACCACAGACGGACTGTGGGCGGGGAGCTCCAGCATGGATGTGGCGGTGCCGAGCACCGTGGAGGCGCGCTGTAGCGCCACCGCCTGTAGCGTAGCGTGCCCACCCGCTGGCCAATCACCAGCGGCGACCCTCTCCTCAGGGGTGGGTGGTGGCCTCTTTGGCTCCTCACCCCACAACTGCGCGCTAAGAGCAGAGATCTGGTCACGCAGCTCGCCACACGTCTGCACCTCGCTATCCGAGAGTGGCGGGCTCAGCAGCTGCCTCCCGGAGCTCGAGCGCATCACACGCAGGACGGTGTTCAGATGCGTCATCGTCTTCACCATCGTCTTCGGCTTCAGGCCTCTTGCGCGCTGGAAGAGCAAGTACCTCATGACCGCGTTGCCGTCCAACAGGGTTGACAGGGAAGGCTCGGCATCGTGGGTTCGCACGGCGTGACCGATGAACTCGCGCACAGTGCGGGCGTGCGACTCGCGGGTAGCCTCCGCCCATCGCGCGTTGGCGCGCTCCACGTTCAAGGGGTCCGCCATCCATTTGAGTACGCCCTCCTGCTGTGTGGAAAAGAAGGCCCACGCCTCGGCGCCGATGAGGAGCCGGGTCAAGGCGAAACACTCCCCGTCCGGCAGCTCGCGCTCCGCAGGGCTACCCTCTCCTCCTGTGCCAGCGTGGCGCATGAGAACAACCCGACCTGCGCAGTGACACACGTCGCTGTAAGATGTTGCGTGAGTCGCCTGCGGCACATGTGACACACGCGTGCGGCCTGTGCCCACCCCGCGTAGCCACGCCTGCCCTATGCGTGTGCCACGCGTCCCCCTGCTGTGCCCTCGCCCCCCTCGATGAGCCCCAACCGTGACGGGTTACACCCTAACCCTAACCCTCCGTGGAGTGTGCAGCAAGGAGGGGGTGGCACCTTCACCCGTGCGCCCCCGTCGTCCTTGCCCCGCCCCCTAACGCCCCTTAGCTCCCCCCTAAGGCCCCGAGGGGGACGCGTGTCCCTCGCGAGCAGCACGCGTGGGCTACACGTGCTCCTCTGATGCCAGCGCATCCTGGGACACCTTGCCGCTCGCTCATTTCAAAAGTGTGTGGGTTGTGGAGGTGCGCCTCCTGGAGCTCCGCCCCCCGCCCCGCCAACGCTCACACCTGCCCCTCCCCGCCCAGGCTCTCCTGAAGGTCGCCCACAGCTCCCACGCGTGAACGCCCTTCGCCGCAGCTCGGCACGTGCACCGTGTGGGTGACCCGTGCAGCCGAGCCCGCCGCTCCGCCGTCACGCGTGGCGCCGCCGTCAGAGCGTCTGGGGGAGTTACCGCGCCCGCAGGGCCTACGAGAGCTCGGTCGAGTGCAGATCTTGCCGTAAAAAAACACGGCAGAGGTCGTACCTACCCAGGAGGGGGGTAGCAGTGCGGGGTTGGGCTCGCTCTGTCCCGCCGTGCGGTGCGGCGGCGCCGGCGTGGGGCCGCTCCATCCCGCACACAAAAATGCGCCTCCCGAAATTTTCACTCTCCGTACGCCCCTGAACTTTCCCCCCTCTGACGTCACTTATTCGGGAGAATCCATTTTGGATTCTGTCGATGAAGAGGCGTCGCCAACACACCCCCCACGCGTGCACCACGTATGCTGGGAAAAAAAAATCTGAACCTACCTTTGCCTGCAGGTGCGATGCCAACGGCGGCACAGATACAAGAGGCGGTAGACGGGATCGGACACTTGCACCACGTGTCTAAGCCGGTCACCGACAGCGTATCGGATGTCTCCAGCATACATGGCCCAGCGAACGAACCCCGTGCAAAACGCAGGTGCACGCAACGTGGTGGCGGGCCGGAGCCAGAGGAGGAGGCGGTGGCGCAGCAATCAAAGAGTGGGTACCCATCCCATCGCCACGCGGGCCTAACGCGTGCCCCACGCCGCCGATACGCGTGGGCATGACGTGCATCGCGCGTGGCCCACGCTGTCCGCCAGCTCACCATACGCTCACGGTGTGCTTGCGGTGGGGGGGGGGGCACGCAGCGATGGGTGAGCTTCACCAGAAGGTGTGGAGCCAGGCGGCGCGTGGTAAGGGATGGGTGGCCGAAGTGTTGCTGCGGGTGGGCTCGCCGTATGCTCTCCACTCCGGTGACGTGGTGGCGGACCTAGGGGGTGGGTTCGATAAGTTCACCTTGGCGATAGCATGCCTCTCCGCGTCGGTGGGAACGATGCCGGGTGGAATCATCAGCGTGGAGCACGAGGGGGCGTACGTCGAGGCGGCTCGCAAGATCCACGAGACCCTAGGCGCTTCCCACGCCTGGGCTCGGAGGGTGGACGAGGGAGGGCCGCATTCGGTGAGGCCCCTTACACGCGTCGCCAACATACCCCCCACGCGTGCACATCGCGTCCCCTACATAACCCTAACCCTAACCCTAACCCTAACCCTAACCCTAACCCTAACCCTAACGCTAACGCTAACGCTAACCCTGAGCCTGCCTGGGGTGGGTTTCGCACAGCTGGTTCAGGGCGACTTCCTCCGATGGCTTCAGGAGGCGCCGGAGGCGACAACGGCAACACACGTGTACGCGTACGACCGCGTCTACCCGCCCAGTCTGATCAAGGGCATGGCGAAGGTGCTCGTGGACGAGCAACGTCTGCCGGCTCTCCGAGTGGTGCTGACCTTCCGGGAGAGCCTTGTGAGGGTGCTGGAGTCGTCGCGCCGGTGGACGGTGCACTCGAGGCAGGAGCTCCTCACAACGAGCGACGAGCGCTTCACGTGCTGGGCGGTGTTCAAGACGCTGCCGGCGCATGCCGCGATCGCCAGGCTGCTGCCCGCGGACCTGCACAAGCACGTGGTGAGCTCTCCAGCGCGTGGATGGTCGACATGTGAACCATTGACGAGGCATGGATGACCGACATGTGGGCCGCGCGTGTGGCGCAGGTGGAGGCGGTCGGGGCGGCGGTCGACGATGCAGTGGCTGCGGGCGACGAGTCCGGTGCGGATACGGAGGATTTCGCGGATTTGGGGGACGCGCCGGACCACGAGGAGGACGAGCCGGACGAGGAGGACGAGCCGGACGAGGAGGACGACGAGGACGAGCAGGACGAGCAGGGCGAGCAGGGCGAGCAGGACGAGGAGGTGGGGGAGGGGGAGAAGGAGGAGGAGGTGCGTCCCAACGCACGCGTGGGGGGTGTGAACCATGCGTGACGGGTGCGTGACCAATGCGAGGGCCGCGCGTATGTGACGCGCAGGCGGACGAGGCGGTGGCGGAGGAGCAGGCGTTGGACGATGTGGCAGACACGGAGGCGGTGGACGCTGCGGTAGAGGCGGCGGCGGCGGCGGGGGGGGAGGCGGTGACGGAGGAGGAGGAGGGCGTGACGGAGGCAGCGGCGACGAGGCAGGGGGTGCGTGTGACAGCCGTTGTGGATCTCACGCTCGAGTTCGAGGTGGTCGATCTCACGCACTTATGATAGAGCTGGCTGGGTGTTGTTGTGAATACGGGTATAGCTTATTGCCTGCGTCTACGCCGCAACGCTCGCGCATGTGATTGAGCGACGGCCCGTGCGTGCTGTGTCACATGGGCCAGGGTACGCCCACGCGTGTATGACGCCAGTATGACGCGTGACTGACGCGTGACTGGTGCGCGCGTCGCGCGTGTTCCACAGGCGTGCGATGATGATACGCCGATGGAGGAGGAGGTGGCGACGCAGCCCCTGTCGTTGGACGGCAGCCAGCGAGGCAGTCCGGGTACGAAGCAGGCGTACGCGGAGACGCTAAGGCTCCTCACCCACGGCGACGGCGTGCCCGTGTTCGCCCCTCCCGTACCGCTCAACACCAGGCATGCGCACCGTGTCCGTGAGCTGTTGACACAAGAGTACAGCCAGGTGAGCGCCGACGGGAAGGAGCATCTGCGGGCCGTGCGCCACCAGCAGAGCTGCCTGCTCGCCCGCAAGGTGGCGTGCGCGCTCCTGGCGGACTGGCGGGGGCGTGCGAACCCGTATGAGGCGTGGGTGAGCAAGCTGCGCGACGTGTTCCGCCAGCCCCACTACAGCCTCACCACCTGGCTCTCTTCAACGATGTGGAAGGGGAGCTACCGGGCCACGGGGGCCGGCGCGGGACCTCCTGGCGTCGCCACGGAGAGCCAGGTGACTGCCATTCGAGAGGTACGCGACCCACACGCGTGCTCTATATGTGCAATGTGCGTCGACTAGGCGTGACTCTCGCATGTGTCACGCGTGGCAGGCGTGTGCGCGTGAACTCAACGAGCAGCTGCACGCGGAGAAGACCTTCGACCAGTACCACGCGCTCTACACCAGTGCGTGCGAGGTCAAGCAGGAGCTCACAGCACGCCTGCCCGTGCTCTGGGCACGGCTCGATGCCGTTCTGTGGCGGGCAGAGGGTGAGGAGGAGGAGAGGCGTCTGCAGGTGACGAAGTCCATGCGTCGCGACCTGGGGGCGAGTACCAGGCCCGTGCGCGCAGCTATGGCAGCGGTGCTGCCTCCCGGGTCCGCGTGGGAGGCCGAGTGCAGGGCGGATGCCCTCCGCTGCCTTTCGGGCGCGGAGGCGGCGAAGGCGGAGGAACGGGAAGCGCAGAGGCGGCTGGCCTCTCGTACGATCCTCGCCGGCGTGGCCGTGGAGTTGGCTAGTGACTTTCGGTGGGAGTCCCCGCCCGCTGCCACCCGCTGCATCGCTCCGACGCTGCTGGCGGCCTTCGCACGAGCTGCCGCCAGCACGCACGTGGTTCGCCTGCGCGACATTGGCTTTTTCAGCCGGGCAATGGACGGGGATGGCGTTGCTGTGCTGGAGCGGATGGAGGGCAGCACGACGGCCTACGACAACGATAGCTGCTTGCCGCTCCGTGTGGCAGGGGTCGACACGGCAGAGTGAGACCTAACCCTAACCCGAACCCTGACCCTAACCCTAACCCTAACCCTATCCCTCCAAGGCGCGGCACGGCACTCACTGACACCTAGTCCAACTGCGCAGAGGCAAGCTACAGTTCGTGGTGGCCCAGGTCGCCACGCTCTACCTTGATGCCTTGGTGCAGACGGGCGAGGTGGTGGTGGGACGGGCGTTTCAGTGGTTACCCGACAGCCGAAGCGGTCTGGGCCCCTCGAGGGCGTTGGTGGAGCTCTGGGTCAAGGTGCGAACCCGGACCCTTACACCTAACCCTACCAGGCAGACAGGCACGCGTTGCCCACGCCTCGATCACGCGAGGGCAAGGCATAGGCTACGCGTCCTCTACGTGCTCCTGCTAGGGTGGCCTAGCCCTAAGCCTAAGCCTAAGCCTAACCCTGAGCCAGGTGGGAGTGACGGCGGCGGGGGACGCGTACGTGAGCGTGGGGGAGCTGCTGCTGGTCACTGGGCTAGCAGTGCCCACCCCAGCCGAGATGTACACCAGCGTCGGGCTGTCGCACGCCTACGAGCTAGCCTTCCAGGCTTCGGTGGAGGCTGCGCGCCCGGCCACGAGGCTGTACGCGCAATGGGGCCGTCGGTCGTCCGACGCAAACTCGCAGGAGGCCGTAGCCGCGCGCGTGTGTGAGCATCTTCTCGCGGTGAGCCGTAAGCCCCAGCTTGGCCACTACTTCCAAGGAGCGTTCCTGCCTCGGGTGGACGAGCTTGTGGAGTGCAGTACGCAGCCGCCGCAGCCGTCGGGCATGGTGGTGTGCACACTCAGCCCCGATGGACGCAAGCGGCTGGCATCGGAGGCGGCGGCGGGGCTGCCCACTCTCTCACTGCAGAGCCTCCTGCTGGAGGGCACACAGGCGCTGGTCAAGGGTGTGCGACACCCGCCGGCTGCCCTCCGCGACAGACATCGGTGCCCCCAGGCGTGGCTGCAGGCTGGCTGCCCCTGGATGTATCAGCCGCCCTCGGAGGACGGCACCGTAGATGTGTGGATGGGCGAGCCATCAGGCGCTAAGCGCTGAGAGGTTGCCCATTGGATAGATATCGTATTCACTACAGATACTCTAGGCGTGATTGCGACGGCGTTGGCCGCGGCGTGACTGCGAGGTGTTGGCTGCGGGTGCGGCGCGCTTCACACCCGTGGCCTTGGCGTCCTTGACCTTGGCTGCGGTGGGCTCGGCTGCGGGCGTGGCGGTGCGTGTGGACGGGGTGCGTGCGCGTACGGACGTCCTAGTCTGCGGCGGCGGCGTGGCCTGGTCCTCGTCCTCCGTCTGCTCCGGCTCCTCCGTGTGCGGCGGCTCTGGCTCCTCCTCGCTCTCGCCCTGGTTGGCCAGGCCCTCGTCCCCCGTCTGCTCCGTCAGGTCCGGCTCCGTCTGCGCCTGGCTCCCCGCCATGCTCCGTCCTCCGCCGCCGCCGCTAGGCCCCGTCGACGGGCGCGACACTGTCCGGGTGTGGCCCACTCGCCGGTCAGCCTCAGGTGTTAGCCTCACCCTAACCCTAACCCTAAACCCTAACCCTAACCCTAAACCCTAAACCCTAGCCCTAACCCTAGCCCGGCAGTGGCTAGCGTACCCGTGGTGGCCGCCGAGGTCTTGAGGGCAGACACGGTCTCGGCCTCCTTCTGCTTGGCCTCCAGCGCCTCCACCAGCGGCATGAAGCGTGCCAGGAACGCGTTGAACCTGTTCTCCATGTCCCGCTGCGCAAGAACGCCAACCCAACCCGCGCGACGTCAGCACCACGCATGCTGTTGCGTTGCACACCGGACGGGAGGGAGGGTGCATTGCATACCGAGGCGCTGTCGTCCAGCGGCGCCGCTTTCGTCGCGTCCAAGTGCACTTGCTGCATCTGCGGCGCCTGCGAACCCGTCGCATCCACAGCCGTCGGTGGAGGAGCCCCCTCCTGCGCACCTGCAGCAGCTACCGCACCCGCGACGGGCGGCGCTGGCGGTCCAGCTGACTGCTGAGGGCCCGGCAGGGCCATGCTGTTGCACTTGGCGCCGTGGAACTTGGTGTGGAACTTGCGTGTGACGTTGTCGCCGGGCGGCTTGACGACCCACTTATCCTGCGATCGTGGCCGTCACCCACCGCTTAGGCGTGGGCTTTAACCCTAACCCTAACCCAAACCGACCCTAACCCTAACCTTTGCCTCAACCCTAACCGTAGCCCTAGCCATTGGGTTAGGAGAAGGCAAGGGGATCACCTTCTTGGCGCAGTGCATCAGTGTGAAGGCCAGCGCGGCGCAGGCGCCCGCAGGCGCAACTTTTCCGACTGGCACACGTGCGTGGTGGGCGCAGACGAGAGTGTGCGTGTCCCCGCGCACGGCCTCCTTGATAGACGGCTCGGAACCCTTGTGCAGCATGTGGTCGAAGCCGAGCGCGCCCAACAGGATATGGATGAGGATCTCAAGGCAGTCGTACCTGCGTTGGGGTCGAAACACGAGGGTTAGGGTTAATAGGGTTAGGGTTAGGGTTAGGGACGCGCCCGGGCTGGACATGCGCCTGGTTTGTGGTGCGCGGAGATCACGGAGGTGGTGTGCTACGGCCGCATCGACCCACACGGGCAGGGTTGGGTTAGGGCTGGGGTTAGGGTTGGGGTTAGGGTTTGGGGTTGAGGGTCAAGGGTTAGGGTAGGGGGGCTGTGTTAGCTACCAGTCCGGCTGCTCCCATGGGTCTGCCTCGTACGTCTCGTCCTTGGAGATCTCGGCGGCCAGCGCGCGCCCGACGGAGTCCATGAGCTCGGTGTGGGCCTTGGTGATGTCGTCCAGCGACACGCCGAGCCTGGTGCGTGCGAGGAGGGAGGTGGGTCTTAGGAGGACGAGGAGGGTACGCAAGCCCACCGCAAGGGCAACGCGTGGGCCACGCACGGGCATGGCGTCAGCAACGCGTGGCCGTGTGGCGTGCCCGCCACCGCTGCGTGCAAGCCAGCGTGCGATGGCTTGGGAACCCATCGGCGTACGATGGCGCCCTAGTTTACTCCGTTCTTCCCTTGACCCCGCCATCGTGTGCCACGCGCAGCGTTCGCATGTCGAATGGGGATGGGAATGGGGATGATGGGGAGTGGGGACGCACTCCTTCCGCGCAGCCGCGTTGAGACCACGACCGGCAGTCAACGCCTCCTGGAGTGACAGCTTCCGAGCGGCCTGGTAGGTGGCACCGTCCTTGGGCGTGGGCACTCCATCTTGGCCGGCCATCTTATCTCCCGCGCGGCCGTGTGAGGAGACGAGCATCCGCGCCATCTGCTGGATGGTGAGCGCGCTACTGTTTGTCATGTCGAACCGCCCGGCCATCGCCCCGCCAACGCCTGGTGCACGCCTGCGCCGCCTGGGTGGGTGTGGAGAGCCAACGCGTTGTGTGGCGTTGACCCACCCGAGGCGCGGGTGTGTGACACGCGCCGCCTCGAGAGTAACATCCAAGATGCAGACAGACAGTCACGCGTCAGCAACGCGTGGGCGACGCATGGGCATGGCGTCAGCAACGCGTGGCCGTGTGGCGTGCCCGCCACCGCTAGTGGCCGCCAGCACTCCGCCGCACGCACACGTGCACACACACACACACACAAACACACACACACACACCTTCCCCCTCCTTCCCACACCTTCCTCCTGCCCTCTCCAGCACACCCCACCCTCACCCTAACCCAGCAGCCCCAACCCTACCCGCAACCCCGCTCCCACTCACTTCGTGCGCCGAACGAGCACACTCGGCGCACACACACACACACGCACACGCCCCCTCCCCCGCTCAAGCAACCCCCCTAACCCTAACCCTAACCCTAACCCTAACCTCAACCCTAACCCTAACCCGAGCCCCACGCACTGCGTGCGCCGCAAGGCGCACCCTCGGCTTGTAGTGCGGCGCCGAAAGGCGCCACAGCGTCCCCAAACGTGGAGCTATAGGATTCTTCCACTTGGGACGCCCGGTCGACCACGCGTCGACCGTACGTCGACCATACATGCCCTACGCGCTGTCAGGGTGTGGTGGCAAGCAGTACACGCAGCCGCTTAGCCGCTCGCGACGACTTGCGGCGCTTGAAGCGCGTGACGGCTGACGTGAGCTCCTTCTCGTCTGCCTCCGTCGTGCCTTCCTCCGAGCTAGAGACCTCCACCACCGCCACCGTCTGCTGCTGCTGCAGGGGCGGCAGCGCCTCCACCACCGCCACCG
>Ga0114995_10003328_pt1 | contig 10962 bp, 10 predicted proteins | sample ArcticOcean_MG_C_11_FD_87038 | JGI IMG/M metagenome (GOLD analysis project Ga0114995, IMG submission 87038) | Marine microbial communities from western Arctic Ocean - ArcticOcean_MG_CB2_154 | ecosystem: Environmental > Aquatic > Marine > Oceanic | place: Arctic Ocean: Canada Basin | collected... | reverse complement strand
TGCTGTTAAATGCTACAAATTCTTTCCAGCGTTTTGCATGCCAGTCTTCTGCCCACATATACTTAATTGTATCCGATACTTTTGGTATATGCAAGTAGTCTTTTAAATTATTTTCTGCCATTACTTTAAGTTCATTAGGCAGGCTTCGTATATTCATACTCTCCGGATGATTTAATATATTCAAATATATTTGATCATCTCTTAATCCTTTTGATTTAATCCAATCAAACAGTTCACTCATCACACACATGTTTAGTCCCTGAACTGTACAATGTATCTGCATTGCTACATTGGGTAGGGCGTTTAGTTTGTCAAATATTTCCACAATACGTTCCCAATTACTTGGGTAACGAATATAACGGTCACGAGCACCTGTTGCATCAATACTTGCATTAAGTTGTACGCCTTTAAAGTGGCTCCAATATTCAATCATTTTGTCCGGTACATTTGTTAAATTAGTATTGTATTTTAATTTAATACCGGCTGCTAGATCATTTTTAATACAGTAATCAAATAGTGCATACTGACTTGTAGCAAGTGTTGGTTCACCACCAGTTAAATATATCTCTTTAATAGTACTTGCTATTTCAACAAAGTTAACACCAGTCTGTTCACGATCTGGCCACTCACCCAGCTGTCCCATCCATGCTAGATCTTTCTCACTAAGTGGTTCGTTAGGTGCAAGTTCTGCTGTGTCCACAATCTTATTCCAATCCTTAACCCACATACTTGAGCTCCAGGGATTGCACATACGACACTTTAAGTTACACAAATTGCCCAAGCGTATGTCAACATAGCGTACATCAAGAGGTATTTCCTCTGCTACTTGTACATCATCTTGCCACCACTTCTCATTGTAACCAATACGTGGCGAACGTATACCTGCATCTTCTTCTCTAAAGCAACGTTGACATGTTTCAGGACGTTCACCTGCTATAAACTCCTTACGAATTTTTTTATAGTCCGGTGAGTTCCAGGCTTCGTTAATATCATCTCTGAACATTTTATACTCCTTGTCGGGAGTTTTCATAATTTTATTATTTTTAGGATTGCTGTTGCAACATACTCTGAAGCTACCAGTAGGACTTACTGCGGCATGCATAAAGGGTAAAACGCAAAATGTATCACTTGGTAATTTTTTACTCATTTATAAAGTCTCTCCAGTTGGTGTTGTGTAGTTTGTCTAATATTTCCATTTGTTGTATAAACTTAACTCTTAATTTTGGATCTTCCCACGCTGTAGTGCGTAAAAACGCTGGATTAATACAGGGTGATGCTGTACCAAAATCTAATTTATTTGTGCTACACCATTCTTCTATTTCCCATAAATGATCTTTATTTAAAATCATTGGCAGGGCTGTGATCCATATGTTACTGTTTTTACCTTTTGACGCATTCCATTCCAGTACATTAGTGCTAACTTGTTCCCACGAAGCACCCGGACGGATATATTCGTAACGTTTTCCGATAGCATCTAAACTTATACTTATATTTACTCTTTTGAATTTCGCAAACAAATGGTTCCATTGTGATATATTGTGTGTGCCGTTTGTAATCATTTGTAGATTAACTGCGGCTGCAACGTCCATATCTATTAGTCCTTCAATAATTTTTTTAACTTGTGGTATTAGAAATGGTTCTCCACCTGTAAACTTTACATGGCTTGCATCAACCATACGGTAAAGAAAGTCTTTGGCTTCCTTATGCCACTTGCCAGTAACTTTATTGTGATAATGTGATGCTAGTTGTTTATCTGTATCTGCTGTTGCTATCTGTTGCCAAATACTTGAACTAGTTGGATCACACATCCTACATGCTAGATTGCATGTGTTGTTAATTTTTAAATCCCAATACTTAATGCCTTCAGCGTATTTTAGTTCTTCATTATAATACATGCGTAGACTGTCACCATTTATTTCTTCATCCTGTTTACACTCTATACATTGATCAAGCCATTTTGTTTTTGATTCTTCTCGCCAAGCATCATGTCGGGGTCTCCAGTTTTCTTCCCACCGCATATTTGGTATACCCGCTGTCATAAAAGCACAACAAGGGCGGACTGCACCTGTTGGTCCTACACAAACTCCGTGATCAAAAATCTTACATTCCGGCATAGCCAGCATTGACCTTTCTTTTAAAGTCGTCACTTGGGTCGCCATCAAATATCATATGTATACGAGGCTCTTCACTTCTATTCCACACAGCATGTCTATATCCAGTATTAATTTTAAATACACTTCCCGGAGTAAAAGGCATAGTACCCCAGTCTTCCATTACTAAACCACTGCCATCTGGATTATTAATTGCCACATTAGTAGCACCGAAACCCATGGTGTCTTTATCAGCGTGTGGAGCCAACCAGCCTCCTGGTAGGACTGCCATAAAACGTACACGACTAAAACGTTCATATAACATTTCATCCTGCATCCATTCCTTAGTGCGTGGACAGAACTTTGATATATCTGTCCAGTCGCTTAGTTCATTTTCAGCACTATCCGGTAGTCCATAGTCTTCCGGAACGTTGGTGTGTACTGAACTCATACCATACATACACAAACTTAACCAGCCACTTGAATCGGGACGGTGTAGTGTATAACAACTAGTATACAACAAATGGTTCGCTTCGTCAAATATTTCTTTCCAGGGTACTGTTATATCAACAGGTGCCCAGGGATAGTTCGTAACATCACCTATTGTATTTAAATCATCTGATTTTAACAGTAGTTCACGACGGTCAACGCCTGTAAAGTCTTTCTTTAGGTGTTCGTTCTCCATAAAGAATAGTACTGTTTCTTCATTTACATCTTCAAACTTTTGTATATCGCCTTCATACCACATTATAATATACTCCTTTGTAAACGCATATTAGCATATGTAAAATGTTGACCTCCCGGTGAGTTGCCAGTGAAGTAGACTTCTAAATTCTCTGCTAGTAGCGTTTTAATTATATTTAAAAAATTTGTCTGTGCCTCAAATGCACAGGTATTTAAATAATTACTTTCATATTGCCAGATATTTGTTAGCTGTACAAACAAACGATTGTTGTAACCCACAGCTTCACAAAACTCTCTCCAGTTATTTACTATATCACATTCTAAAAAGTCATGGTCCAAACTCTGTATATAAGTCCAACCCAACAATTGTCCAGTTGAATCTTCGCCCACTGAAGCTGTTAGGCTATGGTACAGTTCAGGATCAAATATAACACAGTCCTCAGCAATAACACCATCACTAATTACTCTTGAAATATTGTCTTCATAAAACTTAACAAAGTCTCTGCCGTCCCATTCCATTAGAATCATCTCTGTCCATTGAATTGCATAGGGATTAAAGTCATACCACAGTACTGAACTTAGTGTGTCCTGATCCTGTAGCAAATGCCAGAACTGATGTAGCCCTGCACAGGGTACAACATGTCTAGTAAATCCCACGTCGTTCAGTTCAGGATCTCTCTTGGGTACTGACTCTGTGTTGGTAACATACAGTACTTGAAACTGTTGTATTTTATAACCATACAATTCCATTTTGTCTTCCGGTAGGGTATAACCAAATTCTTTTATCTCTCTTGGCGTTTTACCTTTTAAAAAGTCTGGATCCAATAACCATGTCTTAGTTTCTTCAATGTCATCTTCAGGATAACAACTGTGCATGTTATGTCGTATTGCTGTTGGTAAGTTGATTACTCTATAGTCTTTTACTAAACTGTTTGTTATTAAATGATCCAAGTATGTGCCGGGATAACTATGTGATTCTTTTGGTAGCTCACCTTCAGAACGTTCAATCCATGTTGGCGTATAATCATCATGTATATTATCCCCACTTAATTTAAAGTTGGGCATACGAACGGCTGTGTCAAAGAATAAGGGACTGGGTTCTCCTGCTATTAGATATTCCTGTAGATTAATAATAGCACAACCCGGATATATATGTGGATAGTCAGGACGTTTTGCAGATGATCTATATATTAATTGTCCTGCAAACACCCAGGGATCGTCTGAAATACTTTGTTCAGCCCACCATTCAACTAGTTCAGTCTCTAGGTCTGACGACTCTGGCCAACTACCATCATACCATACAACTGCTAAGTGGTATCCCAAATTCGCTAGGTGTTTAACCCAGGCTTTATTATAGGGATCACTAAGTTCACACCAACTGTAGTCACACGAATTGGTTAGTTTTATTTTAAGTATCTGTCTTAGATGTGCTGTTAGTTCAGGTTCTGCTAGAGCTGAATCACCTGCTCCTGTAAAGACGTGTATTATCTCTTTACCTTCATCTTTAAAGTGTATATTCATTTCCATTTATTATTCGAATCCTATATTGTTGTTGTCCTGTACACTTAGTATTGCGGTACTTGGACACATTAAATCATTATCATTGATATCTGTTCCACTAAACCAACTGTTGGGTCTAGTATTAAGTGTTTTAATTATATTAATAAAACTATTTTCCATCGCAAAGCTGTCGCTGGAGAGTTTAATTGGCATGTAACTGTAGATATTACTGCTCCAAAAGAATGTTCTTTTGTGTTGCATGGTATTTACCAACTTGTTCCAGTCGTTAATTAGATCCACTTGTACGCATTGCCAATTACTTTTGCGTACTGTTGTCCAGAACAGTTTAAAACTTTCTGTGCCACCAAATTGTTCTATAATAGTAGCCCATTTTTCCTGTACTTGATGCTCAAGCTCTGTATTAACTCCGGGGTGTGCATGTATCCATAACCTAACCCACGCTGGATAGTCATCTCCGTTCCAATGCTTTAGTGTATCACGCTTAAACTGTACACTATCTGGATCAAAGTCATAGAATAAAAAGTCTGTGTCTGTAGTTACTCCATACTTGTATGCATAATATAATAACTTGAAACCAGCACAGGGTCCAACATACTGTTGAAAGTTTGATCCCACTAGTTCACTTGCTATTTCTGGTCTTGAGTTTTCAGTGTTTACAAAATATATGGGTGATGATACTTCAGTTAGTCTTGTACAAATATACTTGGCTCTGTGACTCATTGCTGAGTCATCATATTCACTGCCACTAATGCCCTTTTGAAATTCATCAGTACCGTTTAGAGGACGAGTAAATGTAATTGTATTTGCAAAGTCATCACTTAGCCCGGGTACTATGAGGTGTCGTCTTAAACTCCAGGGTATCCATGCGTTGGCAAAATGCGTACTCTTATTAAATATCATCCAAGTTAAGTCTCGAGTTGATTCTTCTGATACTTCAACTAGACTGTGACATGAATCTTCAAAACCATCCACCGAAACATAATCCGGATAGATGGGAGGCTGTACATGTGGGTTGGGTTGATCAACTGCCATCCATGTTGCAATGTTTAGTAGTACACAGTTACGAGTAAAGAAAGGATACTCATCATCTCTTGCTTGTATTTGTCCGGCGGCTAACCATTCGTTTGAGTTTAATCTATCTATTTCCTTTAGTAGTGCGTCATTGAAATTGTGTGTGTCAGCCCAAGCACCATCAAACCAGATGCAGGCATAACGGTAACCCATTTTATGCATAGCAACTATCCAACTTGTTTCCATAGTGTTGTAGAGATTTACAACGCCACCTCTTAAATGGTTATTGCTTTCCACTTGTTGTACTAGATTCAGCTTTTGTTTAAGCATGGGCCACTTGTTTAGATCTTTATTAGCAGGTTGAAACACATGCACAACTGGATAGGCATGTTCCGTATGGTTATAGTCCCAGGCTTTCTGTCCACGTTGCATTATTCAATACGCTCCTGTACTTTATCCATGCCTTCTAAACTAATTTTTAGATGATCTTTAATCATACTCTTTAGTGTAGTTGCTTTGGTATAACGGTTCTCTAGATCACGAGTATACTTACGCATACGGGCATAACCAATGGGATTATATTCTGAATTATTATTCATATATGTTATAAATCGTTTCATTTCCGGAAACTTGGGTAGTGCTGATATTAGTTTTTGTATTATTGCTACTCTATATTCGTCTGGCCATAGGGCTGGACTTAAATATTTTGGAGTGTGTAGGATATTAGCAGTAATAAACTTTAGATCAATAGGTGATTCACTCCAGAATTTATAGAACTCCGGCATGTGATATATGTTGTGTGCTTGTACTGTGATGCCCGCCGCTAAATCAATTGTATCTATAGTTGATAGTGTTAACATATTAGCATAAACAGTATCCCATGAACCATCCTGGCGTATGTAATCATATACTGATCCCACACCATCCATGCTTACTTTAATATTAACATGTTTAAATTCACTCCATATTTTAATTAAATCATGCTGTTTAAATTTAATATGGCTTATGTTTGTTGCGTAACGTAGTTTTATATTCCGTTTATGTTCTGCAGGAATTGATGCTAATAGTGTGTAGTGTTCTTCATTAATAATAGGTTCTCCACCTGTAAATTGCAGTACTCGTACTGTACTCCAGATGTCATTCCAATCACTGATGCTGTCAAAGAGCACCGTAGGGCGAAGTAGACGTGTTTCGTGACCATCCTTCTGATACTTGCTTATGATATCCAAGTCCTGTACACGTTTATAACTGCTGTGAGTACTACACATAATGCATTTAAGGTTACAGAAATTACTTACTTTGAGCTCTATCCATGTTGGTTTGTTGAGTACTGAATAGTCTGCTTGTAGTTCAACTACATCACTATACATATCCCAATTGTCTCGTTCCCATTGCTGACGATTACTTACAATACCACTGTCCTCGTTGTGCCAACATACTTGACAACGTTCCGGGCGTTCATCATTTGATAAAGCTCTACGCAATTCTCTATAGTTGTCGTTGTTCCAGGCAGACTCAGCTGATTCGCCCGGGTTGTTCAGAGGAGTTTCCTGTGCTTCACAACAGGGTACTAGGTCTCCACCAGCTGAACCGTAGATATGTATGAAAGGCAACATGCAAAATGTTTTTGATTTATGCATTGCCTCTGCCTTTCCAATCTGCACGATTACCCGGACCCCATTCCGGAATAGGTTCAGCATCAAGTTCAACTAGGTCTTTAAACTTTCGTATAGTATTGAGATCAAGTATCTGTCTGTGTCTTAATAATTTTTTAATTGTATTGGTATATTCAAAACTATTATCTTCACCACCTGTGGGTTTACATAGGTTTATGAGAAGTTTTTTTAATTTTTGTGTATGTTTGTCGTTAGCAAAATGTTCTGTGAACTGACTGTTGATAGTATATACTAATTTTTCTTTATACCAGTCAGGCCAGTGAAGTATACTTAGGTAATTTGGTTCATATACAGTCTGTAGTGTAACGCCTATCTTTTTAACTTGCCTAGCCCACAACATAAACTCATACATATAGGGAGCATTAATTACATTAATTGTTGTTGCTGTTTTGATCTCAATACGTTCCCATGAGTTCTCTTCTCGCATTGCAATCCATTTGTCAAGTGTAGCTTCCACCTTATCCCACTTGCTGGGGAATCGCAATACATCATTAACTGCACCTATTCCATCTATGCTTGGACAGATAGTAATCTTTCTAAACGTTGCTAGTGCATCATAGTCAGTCTTTTTAGGCCACCATGTACAGTTTGTGAATATTTCCATGTGTATGTTACTGCTAACACCACTGTCAGCAAGTTTAACAATAAAGTTTAAAAACTGTTGGTGTAGGAATGGTTCACCACCTGTTACTTTAATATACTTAACGTCTTTAAATGTTTCCGGGTTTAATACATCTAGATCAACTTCATTGATCTTCTTCATAAGTTCTATATCAGTTTGTGATACACCCAGCTCAGGAAACTTTAGTGCATCTTCGTCCCACTTGTCTGAATATTCAGGACCACAACTCATACACTTTAGGTTACACTTGCGACCCACAGTTATTTCAACATATTGTAGTTGTACAGAGTCTGTAAAGTCATCAAAAAAAGCATTTGCCTCTGTACGCATTGAATGTCCTTTTGTTTCTTCATCTCGTCTACATTTAAAGCAACCCGAGTGCCATTCATTACGCATCATAGTTTCACGTATCTCTTTAAATGTATCCACACCAAAGTCTTCAAGATCCATACCAATTCTGCCACGCATCACTTCAATTAAATCTGTATTAACGCCCACCGCATCACCACCCATTGCTAGGGCTAGTTCTTTTGTATCTATATCTTCAATAAAACGGCTATGGAAACGGCAACAAGGAGTCGCAGGTTGTCCATGCATTAACATTACTGCTTTAAATGGATACGCACATGCGTTATTGGGCAAACGTGCCATTCTTCTTATACCTTTTTAATGCGTCTCGTATATTAACACGATTAAATGCACCATCTCTACTGAATTGGTTCCAGTCTTCTGTCATTGGTGCTTGTGCTATATGTATTGTATTAGTAGTTGCTAGTCCATAGTAATCACATACGGCTGTGTGAGCTTCTGCGTACTTCTTAGGCATAGTATCTGGACTAAAGTTTTCCATTAAACTGTTTGCAATAGCACAATTTAAATGAATACCGTGATGCCATTCTGTTTGTACTGCTAGACTGCCTTCGTTTAGTCTACTGAACACAATGCCTGCACGCCAGTTACCACAACTCAACCCTTTGGTTGTTGAAAATGCAACCATTTTAATACAGTCTTGATTTAATTTAACTTCAATATCTGTACATGTTCCGAACCATGCACAATCAACAAACACAGGAATATTATTCTCATTGCAGGTGTGCATTAATTGTTTCCATTTATCAGGCTTGCGACCTGAACCACTAAAGGGAAGACTAATTATAACAGCATCACCTTTTGCTAGTGGGCGATCACCAATAAAGCGATCATGTGTCCATTGTCCTTCCAGTAGCACATCTCTGTTATAAGGATACTCTCCTCTGTACATACGCAGACGATATCCGTTTGCCATGCACCAGTAATGCCACCAGTCCAAACCCTGTGTTGCTCCTAGACTCACAAACTTATGTTCAAAGCCTTCCAGTCCACGGAATTGATTTAGTTTTGAACTTGCAATCCAGTCTGGATATAGTTCTAAAAATTTATCTGCTTGTTCCGGCAGGTGTCCTGGGTCTATATTAGGCCAAAAGTTTTCGTTTAAATGGTCAATGAATGGTTGATTCCATATACTATTGCCATGATTATGGAAGTCTGGATTCACTTTTCGTTCGCTCCTGATATAATTTCTTTACGACCTTCTTTGCCGATACTGTAGTCTAGAATTGTCTTAACTCTTTCCAGCATAGCACATGCCAACATCAGTGTATCATTACGGTCATCACACATCATAATCTGTTGATCTATGGGTTGCATTAGTTCTTGCATACGATTAGTTACTTTGCTCATTTTGTATCTCCTTTATTAGTTTTAGGGTGTCTGTATTTCTTAAACGATCCAAATCCGCTGTATACTTTAGAAAGTATTGCCATTGTTTATCGTCTGCTGTAGCACTTGCTAGTCCTCTGCGAATATCATCAATGCCAGTTTGATATTCAAATTCTTCTGCATGGTATGAACCTTCAGGCCAGATAGCCTCACTAGGTATTTCTTTTATCTTCTCCAGTGCTTGTTGTTTTAAATTGTCCGGCATGTTTGCTATGTTTAAATAAGATGGGTTAACTACAACGTTACTCATACTTATACTTGCTCTAGTTGCATGATATTTGTTGAACCATTTCCATACATTGGGTAAATCAAATACATTTGTAATCATAACTGTGACAGCAAACACCATTTCCAAGTTCTCTATCTCATAGAAGCGTTCTATGTTTTGTAATAGATCTGACCATGTATGTGTATCGCCTCTGATTACTGAATATAATTCATCTGTTGCTTCCACACTAACCATTAGTTCAACATGTTTAAACTGTGCAAATAGGATACGGAACTCATCATTGAATACAGTGGCATTGGTTGATATGTCCAGCATAATTTTATGACTTAGACCTGCATCAACAAACCATTGTAGTATTTCAAGACAACGCTCATCATATAGTGGCTCTCCGCCACGTAGTGCAACCCATTGTAGGTTACGGAAGTATTCAGGATTAGCAAACAAGTTATCCATGAAAGTTGTTTCAGCTCCATGAAATCCTATCTGTGTTTGTTCCCAATAGTCAGGTGCTTCAGCGTTTAATTTTTTACCGTCCTTAGTCCAACCTGTTGACACAAACGGATTGCAATGTATACATTTTAAATTACATTTATTTGAAACTGTAAAGTCTAGATAACGAATATCAGGCACGTCATCCACTTGTAAATTCTTACTGCGGATTCTAACGTCCCAATCAAGTTTATCCCAGAAGAACATACGTCTTGATCTACCGGACTTTTCTTTTGATGCACAACCCTTGCATACATCTGGGATCTGTCTATTGCGATGTGCAGTACGCAATTCGCGAGCCTCATCACCACTAAGTATTTCCTGTAGTGTTTGTTTGTTTATGTTGCCCAATTTATTTTTGTATATAATATCAGGTACAACATTGCCTCCCCACTTCACAGTTAGTGTGTGCCAGGGTGCTAAACAAGTTGGTAATGCCTTATTATCTAGAAACTTGTTTCTATAGGTCAATCAAGCCACTCCAGGACGTCAATCATCCGTTCAAGTTTCTCTTTTGCCATGCGTTTATTAATTGCCGGAACCCAGGCTTGTCCTAGTCCACTAGTAAAGTCTTTACGAACTACACTAAGTTTAATTCGTTCAGTTCCATCTTTGTTCATTGCCAGCGGATGCGGGCTCACAAAGTTTAATACAAACACTATTTCTTTTGGTTTAAATTCTATAATTTCAGCCATTTATATAATCCTCGCAATCTCCTTCACGTTGTACGTCACTAGTTAAACAATGTATTCCACCGTCCCAGAAGTACTGGTGGCGGAAACGCCAGTGAATTACTGTAATGCCCAATCTCTCCAACTCTCGTTCTACGACAGGGTTCTTACCAGTCATTATAACATGCTTTTCGTCCAATGTCAAACAATT
>Ga0114995_10003323_pt1 | contig 10968 bp, 10 predicted proteins | sample ArcticOcean_MG_C_11_FD_87038 | JGI IMG/M metagenome (GOLD analysis project Ga0114995, IMG submission 87038) | Marine microbial communities from western Arctic Ocean - ArcticOcean_MG_CB2_154 | ecosystem: Environmental > Aquatic > Marine > Oceanic | place: Arctic Ocean: Canada Basin | collected... | reverse complement strand
TTGATGACAAAAGTAAATATATTAATTACTTTAAATTCAGTACTTTAGAAATTTTTTATAAATCATTTTATGATGTTTTAAATGGTATCAAGATGGTATTTAAGTCTTTCATACATATTCTTACAGGGAATATTGATTGGAGGCTGCTATCTGGCCCAATTTCAATTGCTGAATTATCCTCAGACACTCTATCAATGGGGATAATTACATATTTAAGTTTTTTAGTATTTTTAAATATTAATATTGGTTTCCTGAATCTGTTACCAATTCCAACTCTAGATGGCGGCCAGCTATTTTTTTATATGATTGAAGTTGTCTTAGGAAGGCCACTTAAAAGAAAAAATATGATTATATCTCAAAGGGTTGGAGTGATTATTTTATTTCTTGTATTCACTTTAGCGGTATATAATGACGTTTTTAATTTAATGACTAGTTGATGAGAAAATTTTTATTCATAATTTTTATGCTTTTAATAGGTTTTGCTGCCCATGCAGCAGAAAGTTTATTAATTAGTGATATTAAAATTAAGGGCCTTCAAAGAATTGAGCCCGGATTAGTTTTTAGCAATATACCTTTTGAGATTAATGATTCAATTGACGAAGTAAACGTTAGTGAAACAATTAAACTTTTATATAGAACTGGCCAATTCAGAGATATCGTTATTGAACAAGAAGGTAGCAAAGTTGTTATTGTTGTCAGTGAAAAGCCGGTTATTTCAGAATTAAATTTCTCTGGGGTAAAAGCATTTCAGGATGACAAGTTAAAGATAGGATTGGGTCAAATGAATTTTGCAGCAGGACTCGTTTTTGATAAAGCAGATTTAAAAAAAGTGGAACAAGAAATCGCAAGGCAATATTTATCCTTAGGAAAATATACTGCTTCTGTTACAGCTGAAGCCATTCCTCTAGAGAGAAACAGGATGCAGGTCAATATAATTGTTGAAGAAGGAAGCATCTCCAGAATTAAAGAAATTAACGTTGTTGGAAATAGGATTTATACAACTGAGTCCCTCCTAGAAAGCTTTAACCTCAAAATAACAAATATTTTGTCCTGGTATAACAAAGATGATAGATATTCAAAGCAGGTTTTGAATGGAGACTTAGAGCAGTTAAGAAGTTTCTATATGAACAGAGGCTATTTAGACTTTAAGATTAATTCATCAATAATCAGGATATCAGAGAGCAAAAAACATGTTTACATTGATATATCAATAGACGAGGGTGATAAGTATACTTTTGCTGAAAGCAAGCTTTCTGGTAAATATGAGAACGTCCCTGAACTTTTATTGCAGGCGCAGATTGGCACAGTCAAAGGAAATATTTTTAGTCGATCTGAAGTGACTGCAACGACCGCAAGACTTAATCAGATATTGGGAGATTACGGGTATGCTTTTTCGAATGCAAATGCAATACCTGATGTTGATAAAAAAGAAAGAACAGTTGCGTTTAATTATTTCATTGACCCTGGAAAGAAAATTTATGTTCGACGAATTAACTTTTACGGAAATGAAAAAACTAAAGATAGCGTAATGAGGAGACAATTAAGACAATTTGAATCTTCATGGTACTCAAAATCTAGGGTAGATAGGTCAAAAGCGCGACTCTCGCAAACACAGTATTTCGATAGCATTGATTTAGAAACTTCAAATGTACAGGGCATAACTGATCAAATTGATATCAATTTTCATGTGGTCGAGAGAAATACAGGTAAGGTAATGGTGGGTGCTGGCGTTAGCTCAAACGAGGGGCTTGTAGGTACATTCACTCTTAGCCAATCTAATTTTTTAGGTACTGGCAATACTGTGACCACCTCAGTGAGTACGGGCGAGGTCAACAAAACTTATGCTTTAAGCTACCAGGATCCATATTGGACTGATGATGGTGTATCTAGAACATTTGGAGCTTACAGAAGGGATGTTAATACCACTGATTTATCTACAGCTTCATATAACACTTTCTCATATGGGACAAATCTTGATTTCGTCGTGCCCTTAACTGAATATAATTCTATTAGCTTTGGAGCTACTCTTGATTTAACTGAAATTGAACTTGGTCCTTTCGCTACTCAAGAATATATAAATTACTGTCAGAATTTGACTGGAAGTACATCAACAAATGGTTGTAATAGTGATTCGATAAGTGTTAGTGCTGGATATGGAAGAGATACTAGAAATAATGCTCAATTCCCAACCAGTGGAGACGTCTATCGTATGGGTGTACAGATTGGACTTCCAGTTTTTGATATGAATTATTTTCTAATGACTGCTAAGGCAGAAAAATACTGGCCACTCCGAGGAGGGATGTCATTTAAAATGAAGGCAACGGTTGGCCTTGCAGATGCTTACGGTGATAAAAAATTTCCATTCTTTAAAAACTTTTTCATGGGTGGCTCAACTACAATAAGAGGATTTGATAATGCTTCTGTGGGTGAAAAAACACTTAACGCAACTACAGGCGATTACGAGACAACGGGGGGGAAAACATCTCTATTTAGTAGTGCTGAATTATTCTTTCCTCCCCCTGGCTTAAAAAATGTTAAAAGCTTTAGGTTTAGTACATTTATCGATGGTGGTGGTGTTTATAAAAATGGTATCTCAGGAAGTTTGAGTAGATTTTCTGCTGGTTTGGGAGCTGTTTGGCTTTCTCCTTTTGGGCCATTGTCAATAACGTATGCAAAACCATTAAATGAGGGTTTAAATGACAAGGTAACTGAGTTACAATTTGGAATGGGCAGTGCTTTTTAAACTTAATTTAATATGGAGTAAATCAGTAATGAAGAAATTTATAGCAGTAATTTTAATTTTAATTTTTAACTCATCAATTGTGGTTGCAGAGGTAAAAATTGGCTTTGTTGAAATTAAAAAAATATTACAGAATGCGCCACAAACTGTGAAAGCAAATAAAAAACTAGAAAAAGAATTTACAAAAAGAACCAAAAAATTAAAAGCAGCTGTTAATGAAATAAATAAAAAAGAAAAGGCATTTAAAAAAGACAGTATGGCTATGTCTGATGCTGATAAAGAAAAAAAAATAAAAGTAATACAGGCGTTAAAAATTGATGCTCAAAGAACTGAGCGAGAAGTGAGGGAAGATATTGACTTGAGAAGAAAAGAAGAAATTAAAAATGTTCAAAGCTTAGTTAATGTTGCTGTTGAGAAAGTTGCAAAAGAGCAAGGCTATGACCTAATTCTTTATCAAGGCGTCGCTTATGCAGGAAAAAAAGTAGATATAACTGACATTGTTATAAAAGCTTTAGGCAGTCTTAAGTAATTAATCGAGTCGCCAGATTTAAAGCATTATGAAAGATATTTCTTCTGAGGAAAATTTTACTTCTGAAAAATTATCAATTCTTATTGATGGGAAATGTTCAAATAAAAATGCTTTGATTAATAATTTTTCTTCACTTAAATCATCAAATGAGTCATCAATTACATTTTTCTCTGACGGAAAGTTAATTGATGACTTAAAACAGACTAAAGCTAAAGTTGTTATTTTAAAGCAAGAAGATGTCCAATTGCGAAAAGGCGACTGGATAGTGGTTAAGGATCCTTACCTAGCATTTTCTAAAGTTGCTAATTTCTTCCTTAAGAATAATATTTTTAAGGCATCAGTAGACGTAAATTTAAATCTAGGGCTTAATACCGATATCTCTCCAGACTGTTATATTGGTCCATTTAACTCAATTGGCAATAATTCAAAAATATGTCGTAAAGTTTCTATTGCTTCAAATATTTCAATCGGCAACAACGTAATTATTCATGAAGGTTCAAAATTACATCCAAATGTAACAATTGGTAATGATGTAATTATTGGGAAGAATTGTGAGATTTTTTCTAATGCATCTATTGGCACTGATGGATTTGGCTATGCTCAAGATTCTGATAATGTATGGAATAAAATACCACAAATTGGGTCTGTTATTATTAAAGATAATGTTGATATTGGATCAAATACAACAATAGATAGAGGTACTATTGATAATACGATTATAAATTCAGGTGTAAAAATTGATAATCAAGTTCAAGTAGGTCACAATTGCTTTATAGATGAAAATACAATAATAGCAGGCTGTGTTGGTATAGCTGGGAGCACTAAGATCGGTAAAAACTGTAAGATTGGTGGCGCTGCAATGATTTTAGGCCATCTTGAGATTAATGACAATATTACAATCTCACCGGGAACAATGATTACTAAATCTTTAAATAAATCTAATAACAAATATACTGCTATTATGCCCTTCATGGAACATAAGGAATGGCTTAAGATGGCTACAAAATTAAAACAAAAAGGGAAGTAAGATGGCGGATGAGAAATTATCGATGGACATTCATGAAATATTAGATCATTTACCTCATAGATATCCATTTGTTCTAGTTGATAAAGTTATATCAATGGAGCTCGGTAAAGAAATAACTGCTATCAAAAATGTAACTATTAATGAGCCTTATTTCCCCGGACATTTTCCATATCATCCAGTTATGCCAGGTGTTCTTATTGTTGAAGCTCTAGCTCAAGCAGCTGCATTATTATCTTTTAAAACAATGAATACAAAACCAACAGAAGATTCAGTTTATTATTTTGCCGGGATAGATAACGCTCGATTTAAAAAACCTGTAAACCCTGGTGATCAAATAATATTGCACGTAAAAATAGATAGGATTCTTAAAGGTATATGGAAGTATGTCGGAACGGCAACTGTTGATGGTGAAATTGTTGCTGAGGCTAATATGATGTGTATCTTAAAAGAAATTGCTAAGTAATTTTTATGGAATTTGAACAAAAAATTCATCCAACAGCTTTAATTCACCCTAATTCTAAATTACATCCAAGTGTTAAAGTGGGAGCATATTCTATAATAGGGCAGAGTGTGGAAATTGATAAAGGCTCTGAAGTCGGCAACTTTGTTACGATAACTGGAAATACAGTTATCGGTAAAAATAATAAAATTTATCACTACTGCTCTTTAGGCGAAGCTCCACAAGATAAAAAATACAACAATGAAAAAACTTTTCTAAAAATTGGTAACGGCAATACTATTCGTGAATTCTGTACTTTTAATATAGGGACTATTGGTGGTGAAGGCATAACTCAGATTGGTAATAACAATTGGTTAATGGCTTATGTTCATATTGCTCATGATTGCCGATTAGGGAATGATATTATTTTAGCTAATAACACATCGCTTGCTGGGCATGTAGAGATTGATGATTTTGCAATTCTTGGTGGATTTACTCTAGTCCATCAATTCTGCAAGCTTGGAGCGCATATTATGACTGCCGTTGGGACTATTATATTAAAAGATGTTCCACCATATATAAGAGCTGCCGGACACAATGCAAAACCAAATGGCATTAATAGTGAAGGACTTAAAAGAAGAGATTTTACTGTTGAATGTATATCAATCATTAAGAAAGCTTATAAAATAATATATAGAGATGGCAATACGTTAGGTTCTGCGAAAGAATTATTGGAAATCCTTGCTACAAATAGTGACGAACCAAGCTCTAGGTGCGTAGGGTTATACATTGATTTTATAAGTAAATCGGATAGAGGACTTGTGAGGTAAATGCCAAAAATTGCCATTTTGGCTGGCGAGGCATCTGGCGATCTAATTGGTAGCCATTTAATGTCTTATTTAAATTCTAAAATAAAAAATATAGAATTTATTGGTGTTGGTGGTCCAGAAATGAGCAAGAACGGATTAATTTCATATTTTGATTATAGAGAAATAAGTGTTCATGGATATTTTGACGCTTTAAAAAAAATTTTCCGATTATTATCCTTAAGAAGTAAAGTGACAAATTATCTCTTAAAAGAACAGCCAGATATATTTATTGGTATAGATGCTCCAGATTTTAATTTTGGAGTAGAAAGAAGATTAAAACTTAATGACATTCCTACCTTTCACTATGTAGCTCCATCAGTATGGGCTTGGAGGAAGGGAAGAGTGTTTGACATCAAAAAAAATGTTGATCATTTGTTTGCTGTCTTTCCTCATGAACCTAAAATTTTTCAAAAAGCTAAAATCCCAGTTACATTTGTTGGGCACCCGTTAGCAAATAACATACCCCTTAATCCCAGTACAAATAAAGGGCGTGAAAGATTGCATCTCGATAAAGGCAAACTAATTATAACGCTATTGCCTGGTAGTAGATCAAGTGAAATTAAATATCATTTAGAATTAATGATAAATACAGCAATATTAATCAATAAAGAATTAACATGGCGAAAGTTAAATCGGGCAGAATTTTTAATTCCTATTAATTCTAAAGATAATTACACTTATATGGCCAATATGCTTAATTTTTATAGTAATAAGATTAAAAGTATTAAGCTAATTATTGGGCATTCTCATGACGCAATACGTTCATCCGATATGGTAATAGCTGTATCTGGAACAGCAACTCTTGAGGCTGCTCTTTATAAAAAACCCATGGTGATTGTTTATAAAACTTCTTTGCTATCTTACCTTTTATTAAAACAAATGATGCTAATCCCTTATGTTGGATTACCTAATATCTTATTAAATAAATTTGTTGTTCCTGAGTTTTTACAAAATAAAGCAACTCCTGAAAGCATTTCAAATAAAGCAGTTGAAATTTTGACTGACAAAAAACTTCAAAAATATTTGAACACTAAATTCAAACAACTACATATAAGTCTTAAAAAAAATAGCTCTCAACTTATTTTTAAGAAAATAATTAAATACCTAAAATGACTCTTATTTGTGGAATAGATGAGGCAGGTAGAGGACCGCTTTGTGGCTCAGTTTTTGCTTCTGCAGTAATTTTAGATTCTAACCTTGTTATAAATAACCTTACAGATTCAAAAAAATTATCTAAAAAAAATAGAAATCTTCTATACGATGAAATAAAGTCAAAAGCTATTGATTATTCTTACGCCACAGCCTCAGCTGAAGAAATTGATAAGATTAATATTTTACAAGCATCATTATTAGCCATGAAAAGAGCCTTTAACCTTCTTAGTGCTAAGCCTGATTTTATTTATGTAGATGGAATGTATTGCCCAGATATAAAAATATTTCCAATGAAAGCAATAGTGAGGGGGGATTCTTTAATTAAGGCTATTTCTGCAGCATCTGTTATAGCAAAAGTTGAGCGTGATAAGTATATGGTTAAGCTTGATAAAGATTACCCACAATACAATCTTAAAAAACACAAAGGGTACCCAACGAAAGAACACATTCGATTAGTGAAGCAACATGGTGTTAATAAAATATATCGATTATCATTTAAGCCAATTAGAGAGCTAATTAATAAGAAAGATACATAGTTGCTTTTCTATATCAATATTTTTTTTTAGATTCCAATTTTCTATAGAATCACAAATTATCTGCTCTTTATTACTAGTTAAGTTTATAGCCAAACAAAGTCTAATCCGTTTATCTAATATTTTTAATAAATCTTTTAAAAGTTGCTGATTTCTGTATGGTGTCTCAATAAATATCTGAGTTTCTTTCTCTTTCTTAATAGATAGCATCATTTTTTTTATATAGAGTTCTTTTTCACTCTTATCAATTGGGATGTAGCCATGAAATTTAAATTTTTGCCCATTAAATCCAGATGCCATAAGGCTTAATAAAATTGATGATGGGCCAACCAGAGGCTGTATTTTTATATTGTTTAAATGTGCATACTCAACTATCTTTGATCCAGGATCAGCTACACAAGGACTACCCGAGTCGGAAAGTAAGCCCATATCATCTCCATTATAAATAGGGTCAAAATACTCTTTTAGATTATCAGCTTTTATTTTATTGTTGTGTTTAAAAAGTGTGACCGACTGTATTTCTGATTTTAAGTTTAACTCTTTAATAGTTTTTCTAGCTACTTTTTCATTTTCAACAATGAAATATTTTACATTGCACAGTTGTTTTTTTTGTTCTTCTAATAGGAAAGAGACATTTTCATTTTGTTCAATTGAAGAGGGGATAATGAAAAGAATACCCAAGGATTTAGGCTTATCAGGCATTAATATTTACCCCCACTTTTCTAAGCATTTTAACTAAAGTGATTAAAGGTAGGCCGATTATTGCTGTTGGGTCACTGCTATTAATTTCATCTAAAAGGCTTATCCCTAATCCTTCTGACTTAATACTGCCTACGCAGTTATAAGGCTTTTCTTTTTCTAAGTAACTTTCAATCTCAGCTAACTTTAAATCTTTATATTTAACATCAAAGCTAATAACTTTTTTTTGAAGTATATTTTGCTTATTGTAATGGACACAAACTCCACTATGAAAATTTACTCTTTTTCCGCTTAATTCTTTTAATTGCAATAAAGCCATTTTGTGATTCAAAGGCTTTTGTATTTGAATATTGTTGTATTCTGCTGTTTGGTCACATCCAATTACAATTGCTTCTTTAAATTGACTAGAAACTTTTTTAGTTTTTTCTTCTGAAAGTCTATCAGCTGTATCATATGCTGATTCTGATTCTATTCTTATTTCTTCCATATCTGGCTTAATAATTTGAAAATCTAATGACAATCTTTCAAATAATTCTTTTCTATAAATAGACGAGGATGCAAGGATAATTTGGGGCATGATTAATTTTTAATTACGATTGAATCTCAAGTAAGGTTTCATTTGGTGAAACTTCATCACCCTTACTGATGTTGATTGCAACTACTGTTCCAGATTTTGCAGCTTGGATCTCGTTTTCCATTTTCATTGCTTCAATTACAATTACACTATCACCTGCAGCTATTTCATCGCCAATACTAACTTTGATATCAACAATTTTTCCGGGCATTGCAGTTGTTATACACCCATCGTGAGTTGGCTTTGGTCTTGCGCTTTCTTTTTTACTTCTCAATTTCGGATCATGAGGGCTTGATGATGAAGTGGGTTTATTAACTAATATCTCATCCAATGTTTCAACTAAAACTTCTTCTGAAATTCCATCAACTGAAACATAAAATGGCCTTTCTGTTTCACTTGGGTCACCTGAGCCAGTTAAATTAATATGGTACGTTTCACCATGGAGGGTAATATTAAATTCAGTAGGAGCATAATGGTCTCCTTTTTTCGTCTCTTCTTCTTCATTTAATAACTCTTCTGGCTCTAATGAACCAGCATTTCTTTCCTGGAGAAAGGTTGTGCCTACATCAGGGAACATTGCATAAGTTAAGATATCCTCATCAGACTTTGCAAAAGATTCTGATTTGGCTTTAAGGTTAGCAACTTCTGGCTTCAAGTTATCTGCTGGCCTTGATGTTATTTCTTTTTGATCCCCAATAGCTTTTTTCTTTATATCATTATTTAATTTTCCTGGAGGCATACCATACTGACCTAAAAAGTAATTCCTTACTTCAGTTGTGATTGTTTTATACCTTTCACCTGTAATGACATTTAATGCTGCCTGTGTTCCAACAATTTGAGATGTTGGGGTAACTAATGGTGGGTAGCCTAAATCTTTTCTAACCTCAGGAATCTCTTTCAAAACTTCATCCATTCTACCCAATGCACCTTGATCTTTTAGCTGGTTAGATAGATTTGAAATCATTCCACCTGGGACCTGATTGATTAATACTTTAGGATCTAACCCTGTAAATTTAGATTCAAATTGCCAATATTTTTTTCTATTTTCTTTTAAGTATTCTGTTATTTCGTCGATTTTAGATAAATCAATATCAGTTGTATACCCCATATCTTCAAGAGCAACAATGGTTGACTCAGTTGTTGGATGGCTAGCACCTTCGGAGTAACTTGAGTTACATACATCAATTATTGTTGCACCTGCTTCAACTGCAGAGATAAGATTTACAGTCGCGAGGCCGGATGTGGCATGACAATGCATATGAATTGGAATGCTAATATTTTTAACCAATGACTGAACTAACTCTTTGGTTACATTGGGTGTTAATAACCCAGCCATGTCTTTAATTGCAAGACTATCACAGCCGAGTTCTTCTATTTTTTTCGCTAAATCGACGAAATATTCGATATTATGAACCGGTGATGTCGTGTAGCTAATAGTTCCTTCGGCATGTTTTTTATATTTTTTTACTGCTTTTATTGAAACCTCAATATTTCTAATATCATTAAGCGCATCAAATACCCTAAAAATATCTACGCCATTATCAGCAGATTTCTTAACAAACATGTCTACAACATCGTCTGAGTAATGGCGATAGCCTAATAAATTTTGCCCTCTTAATAGCATTTGAATTTTACTGTTTGGAAGTGCTTTTCTAAGCTTGGTTAATCGTTCCCACGGGTCTTCTTTAAGGTAGCGAACACATGCGTCGAATGTTGCTCCACCCCAAGCCTCAATGGACCAAAAATTTAATTTATCGAGCATCGGGCATACTGGTAGCATGTCTTCAGTTCGGAGTCGAGTTGCAATGTGACATTGATGCCCATCTCGTAAAACCAGTTCTGTTATATTAATTTTTTTCATATGTTTTATATTCCTTCATGTGCAGCAATTGCAGCACCTATGGCTGCTGCAATCACTTCTGGGGGTAGCTCATCTTCATAATCTGTCAACTCTGGATGTGTATCTACGAAACTAGTATTAAACTCAGCGTCAATAAAATTTTTATTTTTAAGTATTTCCAAATAATAAGGTATCGTCGTTTTAATTCCAAATACTCCAATATCGCCTAAAGCTCTTCTCCCTCTGTGAATTGCATCAGACCAATTCATTGCCCATATTGTTAGTTTTGCACACATTGAGTCATAATAGGGCGGTATTACGTAGCCTGTATAAATTGAAGCATCTGTTCGAACTCCTGGACCCCCAGCGGCATAATACCTTGTTATTTTACCAAAAGATGGTAAAAAGTCTTGCTTTGGGTCTTCGGCATTAATTCTAAATTCAATGGCGAAGCCCCTGTATGAAACTTCTTCTTGTTTGTACCTTAAAATTTTTCCACTCGCTATTTTTATCTGCTCTTGAACTATATCAATACCTGTAATAGTTTCTGAAATAGTATGCTCAAC
>Ga0114995_10003321_pt1 | contig 10976 bp, 13 predicted proteins | sample ArcticOcean_MG_C_11_FD_87038 | JGI IMG/M metagenome (GOLD analysis project Ga0114995, IMG submission 87038) | Marine microbial communities from western Arctic Ocean - ArcticOcean_MG_CB2_154 | ecosystem: Environmental > Aquatic > Marine > Oceanic | place: Arctic Ocean: Canada Basin | collected... | reverse complement strand
TAGTAAACGGCCTTAAGATAAGTGATTCCACTTACATACAAAAGTATGATTCACTAAGTCAAACCTATTCTGGCGAGACCCTTCTCTCCCCTAGGGAGTCTACCCTAGGGAGTCTAGATTATAATCTAGTTGTATGGGGACTACACAATGCTCAGATGATTTATGATATTCGGCGAATTGCAAAGGAGTATGACCAAGGATTTACACGTCTTCATGATAAAATTAAAATGGATCTGGGGTCCTCTCAGGAGAGAGAACTCCAAATTTTTTTTAGAACGTATTCAAGTATAAAGAGGATCAATACCCCTTCTTTTTGCTTAATAGAACCACTAGGTATATGCAAGTGGATCATCAGTTTCTTGGGATAACAAAAATTTAGGGCCCGGGAGTATAAATATTTTACAGGCCATTTTATGTTAAAAAGCTTCTTTATGAATTCCGCTACTAAAATTGATTCAAATGTCCCACCATTGTTTAAAGTTAGTATTAAGCATAACTTCAGATTTGAAGTTCAAAATATAGCAAGCGATTTAGCACTAAATGCTCAGATATTAAGCCAGCTCCAGAATCTCACCCCCTCAAAAATAATTTCTTTTGCAAAATTCCTAAAACCTCTATTGCCACAGATAGAGGAACAGGAAGACCAGAGACTTACTAGATTTGTGGTAAAGCTTCTTGAACATAGACCACAGACTACCCAACAAGTAGCACTTCTGGGTAATAGCTATGATCTTAGAATTCACAATGATGCACTAACTAGGATCCTCCAAGAACTAAAAAAACTGCCCGTTGATGCAAGATAGTAAACCCTTCTTCGCCGTAGAAATACCCAGAGGGTCCATTATAAAAATAGAGGCCCAGTTAAAAGAAGGGAAACTGCATTACGAACAAAATAGAATCCTAAAATTCCCCAATATTGAAAATTATGGCACTATTGTACACAGTAAGATTCAAGGAGATAATGATTTCTATGATGGATTCCTCCTGGTAGACTACCCTGTAAATTCTCAAACAGAAGTCCCCCTGAGCGAATTAATACTTATAGGGGACCTTTATTACATGGATACCAATCAGGAAGATAGAAAAGCCCTATATACGTTAAAAAAGAACATAGAACCAGAAAATATCCTAAAGTCCATTTACTACTTTAGAATGATGGTCCCTTTGATCTATAATTACTTAATTGGTTACAAAGAGTCCTCAAAAAAACAAAATACCAATAGTGTTTTGGAAATGAATTTAGTGGAACAGATGTTTACGTATCCAGGGGATACACAGAAACTAAATCCAGCATTTTCATGGGCTTCCGCGCATTTTTCTGGTCTATGTAAAGTCCATTTCCACACTTCTACTGAACTTTTAAAAATTGTAGAGAAAAGAATGTTCTAATATAGGAATTCCCAGTTTCCTAGCCTGAACCAATGTTTTCACATAGAGATTAAATATGTTAATGAAAGTTTATAACTTCAATAGAAAGGATAATGTATCAAAAACCAAAAGAAGAATACTATAAACCACAACCAGAAAGAACACAAATCGCTGCACCCTTAAAGAAGAACCATGTGGATCCTTCATACTACATCCTATTGGATAACGAATGGAATCAAAGCTCCAGAACTAATGCAAACGCATTTTTGTTTGCAGCTTATATTAATCAACATCCTTTATTCGTGGAACCTATTGTTCATAAGAGCACAGCAAATAAATTAGACTATGCATCCGAATACTCCTTTTTAACTAGATTAGTGAATAAAACAATGTCCAAGAACAGTAACTCTTCAGGTAAGAAAATAAAAGTTACTAAATTGGTTGTAGATGTACTGGAAAAAGTGGCTGCAAAGTATAAACTTTCCATCACTCAGTTGCTGTTAATAACATTAGTTCGAACGGTGCCAAATAACGATATTAGAAGATTAAAGTTTGGTGGGGGTTTCCTTACTAAATGCGTTCAATTAACCATTAGCAAGAAAATTTCCTGGGCCCTTAAGCAATGGGCTACCCTTTTTAAAAAGAGAAAAAGATCATTCCAGAATGTATTTACCGAACAGCTTAGTTTAATAATGGATAATAGCCCCAAATCAAAATTGCTAACAACAAAGAAACAGATGGAAAATATTGCTTCTAAAGCAAACTTATCTTAAAAATGAACCCACAAACCCTCTTACCCTTAGAAACGATGCAGAAATCAATAGTGGATACGGGAACCCAGAGGGGCCTAGAAGATGTTTCTTTAGAAAACACAGATGTTAAGGATAAGGACCTAAAAATTAAGACTGCCTATGTTACAAAAAAATCCAATATATTTCATGCGCATTTACATTCAGAGTTTTGCATAAAGCTATTCGCTTACAGTACAAAGAATAATGTAATGTTCCTTTTAACGGATATGATGGACAATATATTTTATAAAAAAACAGGTGGAAATCAGGTGAAGAAGGGTGGGTCTCTAAAGAACTCCCAAAAAGTAGCACAAAAAAACTTTGAAGATATTGTTTCAGTAATTCAAGATGTGAAGGCTAAGTACATTCAACCAGTTGTTAACAAAGGATTTGGTACAAAGAAACACAATAGTACAGCAAAAGCAGTTCAAAAGATACTAGAATCATTTGATCCTAAGGATATAACTATCGAGCCTATTATCAATGCTACACCTACCAATTGGAGTTATTTGAGATTAACCAATAAGAGAGGCCGAAGATGAAGTTTATAATTACAAATTTAAATTATAGATTACTATACTAACTATAAAACAATGGATACAAAGACAATAGTTCCGAAGTTAGAGAATTCTACAAAAAAGCACGTTATCTCCATAATGAACAATGAGAACTATGATGTAAAGGACTATCTTGGGTTTTTAAGGTACCTAATACTAAAAAACCAGATAAATGCTGTTCCGGTATCCTTATCTAGTACGCAATTGAAATCTCAGATTGAGTTCGTAGATTTACAACATTTGGCACAAAGAGTGGGCCTAATCTCTTTTGATTGTTTTGATATCAATAACGTTAAAGTTCAGGATCCTGAAATTGTGAAAGCTCTTATAACGGACCAGATAGTTATATCTAATACCACTGATGCTATTAGGTACGTCTACAGTTCAGAACTAGAATGCAAAGCACTAGACTATACATTTAAACCAATAAAAGGAAACGGGCTTTTGCTTAAACTACCCTCAAAGGCAGTACTTAAGATAAAAATATGTTTTGAATTACATGATGGATCTGAAAACGCTGCTTACAGTGAAATAGCGGGTTTTGAAACAAATCAGATAAAAGAGGATCAGATTGTAACAGGCCATGAGCTAAGTTTTGAGATCCAGAAAGAAAGGTTCCCTGAGATTCTAAAAAATTGTCTAGAAGAGATCCAGGATCTTAGAGCTAGGGCCTAAAAATGGGTAAAAACTGCAGTAAAAAAGTTGTTCATAAAAAAAGAATACCATTTAAATCAAAGGTAATTCATTGGCCCACATTACTAAAAGCAGAAGACACAAAAACAACCCATGTCCTGTTTAAAGAGGGGGACTCAGTAGGTCGATTCTGCAGTACATTTATAAGAACCATTTTAAAAAGGCCCCCTCAATCCTACTGTATTATCAATCCTTCCACTTTTACCATTGCATATAATACGGAAGAGAATGTACTAGAGAAGTACAAACATAAATTTGATAAACTGGGGGACGGTCAAAAAAGCCCTCATTATCAGAGAACTAGTAAGGGTATACTAAGAGTAATCCTTAGAACCATGATGAAATGGAAGGGCAAACACTACGACTACTACAAAAGAATCCTTATTTTTGATACTCTAGAGGAAGCTCAAAATTTCGGATTTAAAAAGTTTACGGACCAGTTATCCATAGAAACAAGAGATACAGGGTTTACTCAAAAAATAAATTTAAGCGATATCTTAAATAAGATATATCCTAAAAAGTATGATAGAAAATGATAGGGCCACTCCAGACTGAAAACAACAAGGTTGTGTATCAACTGGTAGCGGATCTACAAACTCGTACAAGAAAGAAAGCTAAGATCCATAGTTTAAAAATATATCCTTCCGATGAGACCATTATTTTGATAAACCACAGGAATGTTTCCTGTAATATCAATAATTCTGTATACTACAGCAGTTTTGATAAAATTCGTCAAGGTCTTGCCAAGGGCCTTTACTCATTTCATATAACAGGCGGGGGTACTTGCGCACAACTGGAATTAATAATCAAGAATCTCTATCCCTTTATAGAAGGAGAAGAAACAAGTAAAATAGTAAAGTTTCATTTTAGTGATATTATGAGGACGGATTCTAGAAGATTGAAGCCTAAAATGTATGGAGGCCCTAAATCTAATGCGAGAAGTCAAAAATCCTACAGATAAGGGATACCACAAAGTATTAAATATGATCTTTAGTAACTTTGTTAAATAGAAAAAAATGATTAACCCCGAAGATTTAGCTGCTTTTGAAGCTGAAGAGCTTATTTTGAATAGTCAGGGCATAGAAGATGCTGAAATGTCTGACGAAGTAGATTCTCTATCTCAAGAAGATCCTGAACTAGATATTGACCCAGAAGATAAATCAATTGTAAAGGGAATCGGTGTAAAAAAGCATTTGGATGATAAACTATCACATTATTCTTTGAGTCAGTTGGATCTACTCAATTCCCCTGAAATTAATGACGCATTATGTCCAATAGTTTGCTACTACTGTAATAAGTTCATATCCCCATACTACCTTCAAAGTTTAATAGATGTGCCATTTATAGAAGAGGATCTAAAGCCATTTTTTGAGACTTATGATTTAAGAAGGTATTGTTGTAGAATGATAATTCTTCAAAGTAGATTAATGTTAAATAAACAAAGACTTAGCAAATAATATGAAATTAAGTCATCTTTCCCCTCTTACAGTGGTAGAGGCTCCACGTTTGTATCAGCTTAGAAAATTCCCTCAATCTACAGATACCTACTTTCTTAATCTAAGATATATTAATGAGAGGATGGTTCATTTAGTGGAAGGATTGCCTTCATTCTTAAATAAAAAGCAGCTAGAATGTGGTGCTAAGGATCCCCTAGAGATATGCGTAGAAGAATATTTCCAGGGATATCTTAACTATATTAAGATTAGTTAAAAACATGTTATTAGACCTAGATACAGTAAACAATTCACTTAGTAGGCCTTCACAGATACAAGATAAACAAAGAAACAGAGAGAGACAATTGCAGTCTCAGAAGTGTAAAGTTCATATAAAGCTTTACTCCCTAGAGGTTTCTCAAATGAACATAGTTTTGAATAAACTAATTAGTATGAAAAATGTTTCCGTTGTTAGATTAGAATCCCTTCGAAACAAAATTTGTTACAGAAAGGGCCCTCACGGTAAAGGTTATGCTGTTTGGAACAAGTATCAGTTAGCCCTAAAACGTGCCACTTGTATGGTTACAAACACTAATACCCTAAATAATGTATTAAAAATTATAAAAGGGTACAATGTTTACAATAAAATCTCTTTTCAATCCTAAATTCTAAGGAGGGTGATGGGGATATGTCAAAAGTTTTAGAAGTACTAAATTTTAACGTTAACATCAATAATCAAGGTGATCTCTATACCAAGAGAGGATTATCATTAACACAACATTCTACGGAAAAAATTGTTATTCTGGGCTCCAGTGGGGTAGGAAAGTCAGTACTCTTTGAATCCCTTTTGGGCCTAGGAATAAGTAATGCAAGAACTACGGGGGCCCTTAAAGTAGTAAAACAGATAGGATATCTGTATACGCAGAATCATTTGGATGTACAGGAAACAATAGAGGCCAATTTTAAGACATATTATCGAAATTTTAATCTACTTGCAGATATGCAGCAGATAACTGCATTTATAATGCAACAGGAGGGTCTTAGTATGAACACATTGGTATCAAGTTTATCCTTTGGTACACAAAGAAGAATGGCTTTTTACAGGTGTTATTTCCAGAAAAGCACAAAGCTACTTTTTTTGGATGAACCAACCATAGGATTTGATCAACAAAGGGTAAAACGATTGGTAAGGCTTATAAAAAATGATACAAAAAGGGCCTATTTGATTATAAGTCATGAGGAATCGTTGGTAAAAGTAGCAGATAGGTTAATGGTACTATCAAAGAAATACCATACATTCGTTTCGAAAGTTAAAGATTCAGCATTTCTTATCCTGTCTTATGGGTCCTTGAGTGATCTAAAAAAAGTTCTCAATCCCAAAGAGTATTTTAAGGATATAACGATAATCTATAAAAATAGGCAAGAAAATAAAATAATCTGTAGGGTCCCTCCTAGAACCTATAATGTTTTAAAAGCGGATTTGGAGGGGGCCCCTGAATCCATGTGCGGACGAGCTTTTGCCGCAATTTACGTTAAAGATGAGTCTTTAAGTACGTTCCTGAAACTTTACATGCTTTAGTTATGGTTAGAGATGTACATGGGGTAGCCTCCGGAATAACAAAAAGGGGTCGACACTCGTCATATTCCCTTTTTCCCAATTGGGGGCCTCTATTGAAATGGATCCAGCAGAGGTATCTCCAGGTTCAGATAAAAAAATACGCTCTGCTATTTTTGAGTCTCTTGGAACATAGACACAATAAAAAATCCTCTATTTACTTCCCCTCTTTGATTCTTACATTAGTCCAAATAATCTTCCCTTTATTATGTTTGTGGTTTTTAACGTTTGTAATGGCCGATATAAAGCCCTTCCAAATAGCTGTTTATATGCCTAGGTCCATCCAAAAGAATGTCTCTTATCTTGTAGAGAATCCTCTCAATAGGGCCACCCTAAATCTTCTTTATCGTACTATTGATCACCATCAGGAAGATATCAGTTCATTGGGCCCCAAATTAAATGAGCTTCTGTCTTTAAGAGGGGTCCCCTCTAAAACCATAGATATCATTAATTCATGCGTAGAAGAGGTCTATTCCCAATATTTTTACAATAATATGTGCTACAAAGATGGTCTTACACAATTTATATTGAACCAGATGATTACTAAAAATACCCGGGCAAAATTCATGGGGGTATTCCCACTTCTACCAAAAAAGACTCAAAGAGGGCGTACTAGCCCCTTAGGATCAGCGTACTCCGTAATAGTGTATCCCCTTCTCCATGTTATAAGCAAGATGATGCTAATGCAATTAATAGCAGGGATGATGCCTCTTTGGGGTAATACCAGTCTAGTCCCCTTTTTTAATGGGATTGTACCCTATGTGACATTATATTTCTGTTATACTTTTATGACCTTGATCTTTAGTTCCACGCAGTCATGCTTTACAATGATTTATTCGTTTTTAAACCTTAACATTCAGACAGTAGTTATTCCTGTGAAAGTTTGGGTATACCTGGTTTTATTTTTATGCCTCTATAAAGATTTGACTACCGATATTTTAGCTAATATTACTACACATTTGGGTGAGTTGTCTCTGGGTTTTTTAAATGCATTACCCTATTTTAATCTGCCTCTGTATCCCTTGGTTTCATTGAAGAGAACATCCCCTGGAAACTCTAAGTGGGCTCGTTTCTTCTTCAGTTCACAAGAGCAACACTCATTTAATAAAAGAGTCTACTTCCTATTTGAAAACAGCTGCTGTAGGCCCATCTTAGGTGTCATAAGACCTATAAAAACAGGATACCTGAATATTCCTGCAGTAAGGGAGCCCAAATTTCACATATTCCACTATATTATTACCAATTCTATAGATGACCATACGCAAGATACACAATACTGTTTATTCTCGGGGATCTCTATATTAAAGCTTGTTTTTTACATCTTTAATTGCTATAATGAGTTTCAAAGAATTCTCCAAGAATACAATGTTACAGAAAGAACGTATAACTCATATAAACTTTGGGCTCCCAAGGGGGTTTCAGCATTTCATTATAGCATCTGCTATGTTCTATCAAACACAATTGTAAACTCGATAAATGCACCAGTGAAACTTGCCATATACTACCTTCTAGGATATCATCTATTCTATGCCGGAAAATGGTTTAAGGACCCCTACGTCATAGTATTTCAAATTCTTATACTCTGGAAGTTTATATCCAAAAATAAAACTAATGCTATCGCTACAAGGGACTCCTTTAAGTATCTTGGCCTCATAATATGTTTAAACTACCTCCTAGAGCCTATGCTACTTTATAGTCGTTCATTACTCAATTACAAATATACACAATCCGTCTATTTTCTCAATATTAGGATAATTCAATCCCAAGAGCAATTTAGAGGACTCTCCTCGATAATTCAGAAGCTTATACTTAGCATCATCATGAATGCTAGAGATAGCGTCCCCTGGTGTGATAGCTTTAGTATAGGAGATTGCTGTTAATGTCACTACTTCCCCTCATGACCTTGGATTGTGTACTAAATGTATTAAGATGTATCTCTGCCTGCACTGGTAAAGGGTCCGGACAGATAAAGAAAATGCATTTCAGATCTATCCTGGAGGAAACTTCTGGGGAGGTGCTAAAAATGTTTGATGAAGCTACTCATAGAGATCTAAACTTATCCTCTTCTACAATGGAAAAAGTAGTAAAGAAGCAGAAAAAGAAAAATATGAGCATTTCTGAGTTTATTCTGTTAAACGAATCCCTTTGTAGTATTCAGGGGGCCGAAGCTGTAAAACGAAAGATTAATACCCTGGAACAGTTATTTGGAAGTGTTTCAGAGATCAATTGGCCTTTGCTACAGAGGTACTACATTCAGAAGGGATTTACCATAGGATTTTCAGAGAAAAACATATTCAAAATTCTGGTGGAGGACCGGGGCCCTGAGAACCAGGGGGTTAGCAGTAGGGAATTACTAAGAACACTAAAATCGTACGATGCATATGCGCTTTATAACCTGTACATTAATCTTAAGGAGGGCTATCAAAGCGCAGATTTATGCGATACGATGTTTGCCCCCATGCTCGCAGACACCAAACCCTTGGAACAGATGGAAGTACAATTTCAAACCCTAGACAATTGGTCCTTTGAAAACAAGTTAGATGGTATAAGACTTCTATTAAAGAAGAGAAATGGGCAGTTGAGTTTCTGGACCCGTTCCCGAAGACTCCTAGACCCTCTCAATGTACTTGGAGTACTTTCACAGAACGTAAAAAAAGCGATACTCGCTGTTCCCGGGGATATAATCTTGGATGGGGAATTATGGATCCCTCATTGTGCACCGGGACAGGGGTTTAGAATACTTAGTCCCATTGTTAAATCAAAGAGGCCCCCTAAGATAGATGCAATCTACTCTCCTTTTGATATACTATATACTGAGGACCATAAAACTCTCTATAATCAAAGCTATGACAAGCGGAAGCAGGTCCTATATAATCTAAATATACCAGACGTACTAAAGAGTTTTAGTTTAGAAAACTTTCAGGATCTGAGAACCATATTAAAGACCACCATCTATGAGGGTTTAGTAATGAAAAAGAGGGATTCCCTATATTGTTTTAAGAGAAGTCTAGAGTGGTTGAAGATAAAACCAAACTTGCAGACCCTGGATGTTCAAATAGTTAGAGCACACAAAGGGAAAGGTAAATACAGTGGGTACTACACCTCTGTAGACGTAGCGGTGCAACATAATGGGCAGTTGGTGCAGGTGGGCCAAGTGGGGTCAGGGTTCTCGGAAAACGATCTCATATACCTAAAAACTTTGGTAGAAAATGATATGCAGAAAGTAATCATCCAGATTAAATGTGAGGCCCTATTACGGAACAAGAAAAATTCTAACTATGCTTTAAGATTCCCTCGATTTATTAACTATAGGGAGGATAAAACACAGCCTCTAGAACTACACCAGATAGAGAAAATCTTTGGTTTTCCCTCCCGGCTTTAAGGGTTATTTTGGCAATACTATTAATTATTAGAGGCGAGCATAACCCTGAAGAAAGTGTATTTCTTGGGTGGTCAGTAAGTAAATTACTGTGAAAGGAGATGTATAACATGCTGTTTTTATAACAGCATACAATGAATGTTAAATTTTTAATTCTGGTTAATTCTGCCAGATATCATCGTTATAAGATTCTAATAAGTCATGGAAGTTATTGATTACTAGCAATAGTAGTCAAAGCGAACTACTCAGTAATAGCATTTCAACGTAAATTAGAATGGGGAATAAGTTTGGGAAACTAAAGGTAATACCCCATAAGATAGCACGTCTGAAAAGAGGCTAATCGAAAGGGCAGTAATGCTTGTTCTATTATCGGAAATGCGCCCATCAGGTAGTTGGAAGGGTAACAGCCTCCCAAGCCAATGACGGGTAGGGGTTATGAAAAGTAAGAGCCCCGAGTTATGCTCTGAGACATTAGCATAGGGCCTACGGGTCGCACCAGATGAGAAGTTTTTTCAATGCGCGCCAGCGTGAAAGAGATAGTCTTAGTGAAGCATTTTGCTTCTTGGATACAGATACAAAAAACTGTGTTTAGTAAGGACTGGGCAAGATCGGTGCCAGCAGCCGCGGTAATACCGACAGTCCGAATGATGATAAATATTGGGTTTAAAACGTGGGAAGCTTGTTTAAAAAAATGCCTAAAGCATTTTTATGTAAAGTGAGTCTGTAAATTTTATTGTAAAAATAAAGAATGACTCTAACTAACAAACTACGAGAAAGGGAGAGGTTGATAGCACTATAGAAGTAACGGTTAAATGTTTAGATATCTATAGAACTACCAGTAGAGAAGTCGATCAACTAGAACTTGTCTGACGGTAATCCACGAAAGCCAGGGGAGCAAAAGGGATTAGATACCCCTGTAGTCCTGGCCGTAAACGATGTTGATTAATTTTCCGATATCGGGAAGTACAGAGAAATCGTTAAATCAACTACCTGAAGAGTACGATCGCAAGATTAAAATTTAAAGAAATTGGCGGGAGAGCACCGCAATACGTGGAATCTGCGGCTTAATTCGACATTACGCGCGAAACCTTACCAAAGGTTCTAATTAGTCGAAATCTTAATGAATTAATTAAGATGAAT
>Ga0114995_10003314_pt1 | contig 10991 bp, 9 predicted proteins | sample ArcticOcean_MG_C_11_FD_87038 | JGI IMG/M metagenome (GOLD analysis project Ga0114995, IMG submission 87038) | Marine microbial communities from western Arctic Ocean - ArcticOcean_MG_CB2_154 | ecosystem: Environmental > Aquatic > Marine > Oceanic | place: Arctic Ocean: Canada Basin | collected... | reverse complement strand
TTTAAATATTAAAATAATAGATATTATATCCAAAAAAGGTAAAAATTTTGAATTTTACAATGTGGGTACCAACGAAGAATTTGGAAATAAAAATTTAATTAAATTAATATGCAAAGTGACAAGGTCAAGTTATGGCGATCTTGTTATAAAGATTAAGGACAGACTCTTCAATGCCGCAAGATATAGCATTAGTCGTAATAAAATAACAAAATTAGGCTGGAGGCCTAAAAAAAAGCATTTTAGTTTAAAAGAAATTTTTGAATGAATAAAGAAAAATTTAAATAATTTCCCCCCTTAACATACCGGACAATATGCAAATTTTTTCTTTATTATCCTTAACTAATTTAAAATTATAGACAGTATATCTTTTGTCCGAGCAAAAAGTATTTCAATTTTCTTTTGTTATATTGCAAATGCACCATATACATTATAGTTTTTAAATAAAAAAATGGTAATTTAAATGCGAGTTGTTTTTATTTTAGACAAATATGAATCAAAAACAGGAAGTTATTATTCAATTGTAAGTGGGCTTGTTAATTATTTCTTAAAAAAAAAGATTATTGTAAATATATTAACATCTGATCTTAAAAAAAAAAACAAAAAAAAGTTTTACAATCTAATATCAAAATCTGATATCTGCCATTTTTTTGGCGGATGGAGTTTTTTTCATATTGTATCTTTTTTTATGGCTACGAAGTTAAAAAAAGTTAGAATTATTCACCCCATGGGATTTTATGAGCCATGGGCATTACAGCAAAAAAAATTAAAAAAAAAATTAGCATGGTATCTCTATCAAAAAAAAATATTGTCCGAGGCAGATCTAATTCATTGCGCGTCAAATAAAGAAAAAAAAAATTTATTGAATTTAAATCAAAGCTTTAATACAAAAGTATTGCCATTTGGTATAGCAAAAAAATTTATTTCAATAAAAAAAGAAAAAAAAATTTTATATAAAAAAGCCCTTTTCTTTTCAAGAATACATCCAGTAAAGGGGATAGAGACTTTAGTAGATTGTTGGAAAAAATTAGACAATAAAGATTGGATTTTAGATGTGGTAGGTCCAAAAGAAAACAAATATTTTTATAACAAGATACAAAACTTAATTGGTAACAGTAATAATACAATCAACTATTTAAAGCCTGTATTTACTGATTTCGAAAAAATTAAATTATTTAATAATTATGACTTGCTGATTTTGCCCAGTAAGAATGAAAACTTTAGCATGGTAGTTTTGGAATCTTTAGGAAGAGGATTGCCAGTCTTAACAACCACAGAAACTCCGTGGAAAATTATAAAATATTATAATGCGGGGTGGATTATTAACCCTAAACGATCAAGTTTACTGCTATGTTTAAAAAATATTTTTAAGCTAGATTTTAAAAACTTTAATCTAAAATCCAATAATGCTATTAATGTTGCAAAAAATTTTCAAATAGAGCATGTTTATAAAAATTACATTAAAACTTATCTTGAATTGTTAAAAAAGAAATAATTCTTCAATGTCATTATGATAATACTTGGATTGAATGCTTATCACCCCGATTCTTCCGCTTGCCTTTTAATTGACGGGAAGGTTGTAATTGCAATAGAAGAAGAAAGAATAAACAGAATCAAACATTGGTCTGGTTTGCCAATTTTATCAATTAAAGAATGTTTAAATAAAAAAAGTCTAAGCTTAAAAGATATAGATCATGTTGTTATCAATACCAGTCCATCATCTAATTTATTAAATAAAATAAAATTTATTATTTTCAATAAAATTGATTACGGATTTATTTGGGATAAATTCAAAAATACTAATAAAAAAAAACTCCTACTTAAAACTATTGAGCATGAGATCGAAGATACTTTTAATGGTAAGTGTAAATTAAATTTTATTGAACATCATCTTGCACATGTTGCCTCTGCATATTTCGATTCTCCTTACGATAAATCAGTCAATCTATCTATTGATGGCTTTGGAGATTTTGCAAGTTTATCGTGGGGTATTGCAGAAAAAAATAAAATCATAATTAAAAACAAAATCTTATTTCCTCATTCGTTAGGGACTTTTTATGAGGCTTTTACGCAATTTTTAGGATTTAATAATTGGGGTGATGAATATAAAATAATGGGGTTATCTTCTTATGGCACTCCTAATTACGTAAAAGAAGTTGAACAAATAATTCAAATAAAAAAATTTGATGGTTTTAAACTCAACCTAGATTATTTCGAACATCATAAAAAAAATATTATTAACACCTGGGCTAATACAGGTCCACGAAATGAAGATTTGTTTAACAATAAAATAGAAAAATTATTTTTTAGAAAAAGAAATTTTGACGAACCTTTGGAAGAAAAACATCGAAATGTCGCTGCATCTGTGCAGTTTGTTTATGAAAAGATTATATTTAGTATTTTAAATGAAATTTATCCTAAGTATCAAATTGAAAATTTAACTTTATCAGGGGGCTGTGCTCAAAATTCTTCTGCCAACGGAAAGATACTAAGCAATACAAATTTTAAGTCTTTATTTGTGCCAGCAAATCCAGGCGATGGAGGTGGCTCAGTAGGGGCTGCTTATGCTCTGTGGTCAAATATTAGCAAAAAAAAACCCACAAGAAATAATAATGCATATTTAGGATCATCGTTTACGGACCAAGATATAGAAGCTGCATTGACTAAAGAAAAAAAAGCACTAGATATAAAAAAGTATGAGGTTAAGTTTATACCAAATGATAGCCAGCTAATAGAGTATGTTGCTAATCAAATTGCTAACAATAAAATAATTGGATGGTATCAAAATGGAATGGAATGGGGTCCGAGAGCATTAGGCAACCGCTCAATATTAGCCGATCCTAGAAATAAAAATATCAGAGAGGAATTAAATATTAAAATTAAAAAAAGAGAAATATTTAGGCCATTTGCTCCGTCAATTCTTCTGGAAGAAGCCTCAAATTGGTTCGAAAATTTTAACGAAGAAATTCCTTACATGTCGCAAGTGTTAAAATTTAAAAAAGACAAAAGAAGTCTAGTTCCAGCAGTGTCTCATATAGATGGAACCGGAAGGTTGCAAACTGTTACAGAAAAAAACAATCTTCTTTTTTACAATTTGATTAAATTTTTTTTCTCTATCACGGATGTTCCAATACTGCTCAATACATCTTTTAATGAAAATGAACCAATCGTGAATAAACCAGAAGAGGCTATTAATTGTTTTTTGAGAACTAAAATGGATTTGTTAGTGCTTAAAAATCACATAATAATAAGAAGATAAAACCTTATGCTCAATACCTTAGGAAAAATTAGAAGTTTGCTCACAAAGAGTGAAAAAAAAACTTATTTTGCTATCACTATATTTTTATTGTTAATTACTTTTTTGGAAATGTTTTCTCTCGCGTTAATTTTACCTGTTTTTAATATTGTATTTTTGAATGAAGCCCCAAATCTGAAGATATTTAGCTTTATTGATATGCCTTTATTAAATGACAATGATATAAAAGTTACAATATTAACGTTATTGTTTTTTTGTTACGTAATTAAAAACTCTTTTTCAATATATTACAATTATTTTACGTTAAATTTTTTTTACAAATTTCACTATAGAATTGTAAATTATGTAATTGCAAATTATTTAAATCAAAATTACGAATTTTACTTAACAAATAAATCTAAAGATGTTTTAGTTAATACCTTTACTCACACGAATAACTTCAGGGATTTTTTGGTGTCTTTGCAAATATTTATAACTGAATTTCTTCTAATTTTAGGATTAGTCTCTTTTTTATTGTATACAAGTTTTGGATTATTTTTGTACTTCTTTCTTATTTTCACTTTTGTTTTCTTTTTATATATTATGTATTCCAAAGGCAAAATTACATCCTGGTCTATTTTAAACAATGAGAACACATCTTTGGCAAACAATCTACTCGTTGAAGGAAAAAAGGGTATTAAAGATATTATCATTTATAGCTTAACCGATTATTTTTTGGATATCTTTAAAAAAACAACTTTCCTTGTCAATAGAGCAAATAGAAATCTAGAATTTATTAATCTTGCAGCAAAGTTTTGGATTGAAATACTGGTTGTTTTTTTAGTGTGTTCCTCAGCAATCGGTATAATTTATTTAGAAAAAAATATAGAAAAATTTTTACCAATATTTACATTATTTGCAGTTGCAATATTTAGACTTTTACCAACTGTAAACAGAATGCTTCTTGCAGCGCAAATCTTAAGGTTTACAAAATTGAGCGTTGATAATATTGCTAATTGCTTTGATGACACCGACAAATATTTGATAAAATATTCAGAAAATTCTTTGTATTTTGAAAAATCAATTGAATTAAAAAACATATCTTTTGCTTACAATTCCAGCAAAAAATTTATTTTAGAAAATATTAATTTAAAAATAATAAAAAACGAAAAAATCTGCATTTCCGGAAAAAATGGATCTGGTAAATCAACATTATTGAATATTTTAGCCGGACTGATATCCCCAACGAACGGAAAATTTATTCTAGATGATACAAATCTAGTGGTATCAGGAAATGCTTCATGGTTTCGAAATGTAAGCTATGTGCAGCAAGAAGTCTATTTAGTAGACGAAACGATTTTAAATAATATCACTTTAGGCAGTAAGAATTTAATAAATCAAAAAAAAATTAATGAGGTGGTAAGTCAACTTTCTTTAAATACTTTATTTAATCATTTGCCGAATGGACTGGAAACTAAAGTGGGGGAGTCCGGATCTAAATTATCTGGAGGACAAAAACAACTAATCTCCTTAGCAAGATCTCTTTATAAAGACTCAGAGGTAATAATTTTTGACGAACCTACGTCTGCTCTTGATGTTAGCTATATTGATATATTCAAAAAATTCTTAACAAACTCAAGAAATAAAACAATAATAGTTGTTACGCATGATGCATTTTATAAACAAGATTACTTTGATAAAATTTACAATCTTGAAGATCAAACTATTAAGTTAACATACGAAAAAAAAATAAAAATTTAATATTATAAAATTAAAAAAATGCGCAAAGTATTGGTAACAGGATCATCGGGATTTATAGGGAAACACGTAGCTAATATTTTTATCAAAAAAAATTTTAAGGTTTATGGTTTAGATAAAAAAAGAAAATTAGAAAATTTTTATTTGAAATGCGATTTAATGGATAAAAAAAAGCTTTATACTTATGTAAAAAAAATAAAGCCTCAAATTGTTGTTCATTTAGCGGCAAGAACAGATTTATTGGGAAAACAAATTGCTGATTACAAGGCAAATTATATAGGAACGAAAAATTTAATTAATATATGCAATAACACCAAATCTGTAAAAAGAGTTATTTTCACTTCTACATTACTGGTCAACAGACTTCCGTGGAAAAGCAATAGTTATACGGATTATGATGCAGACACACTCTACGGTCAAAGCAAAGTTTTGATGGAAACAATTATTAGATCAGGAAAAACTAATTTTACATGGTGCATAATCAGGCCAACAACAATTTGGGGAGATTCTTTGCAGAATCATTTTAAATTATTTTTTAAGTTGATAAAAAAAAACTTATATTTTCATTTTGGAAGTAAAAAAATTTACAAAAGTTACGGATATGTGAAAAATACATCTTTTCAAATATACAAGTTAGCAACTTGCAAACCAAAGCTTATAAATAAAAAAACTTTCTACCTATCTGATTATACACCAATTTGTCTAAATGAATTTGCAGACAATATAGCCATAATTTTAAACAATAAAAAAAATAGAAGTATACCCATGCTTATTGTCAAACTTATCTCATACTTAGGTGATGTAATGAATTTTTTCGGGTATAGCAAATTTCCTTTGCAATCCACACGGCTTAAAAATATGACAACAGATTTGATTATCAATCAAACCAAATTAAAAAAATTATGTGGTAAGCTACCTTATAATGAGCAGGAATCATTGCGCAATTTTGTAGAAAGTTACAAATAAAAGCATGTTGTAACAAATAGCAATTCTAGTTCAAGAAATTGGCTGGGCACCTTTCAATTTTTTTAATATTTGTTTCACTGCAGTACAAGAATTATCCATATTAATAGGGTAGAAATTATCAACTTTTAAACTTTGGTATTTTGTGAATTGAGAATTATAAAAAACAGTAAGTTTATATGCTAGGCAATCTTGAGCAAAAAAACTGAATAGGTTTTCTCTGTTAGCAATAGAATATTTGCTACAAGAAATTATTTTTTTTGCCTTGTTTTCGCTACAGTAACCAAAATTTCTTACTTTTTTAGAATTGAATAGCCCGCCTATCACTGCAATTTTATAATTTAATATTAAAAGTTCATTAATGATTTCCTGGATGTATAAATTTTTTTTTAAAAATTCATTTCTAATGTAAAAAACAAAATCATATTTTTTTTTATTTATAGATTTTTTTAATTTAAAATTAGACATAATAAAATTATGCGAAGCATTTCTAAATTTTTTTCGATAAAAGTTGTTTGCAAAAATTATTTTGTCGTATCTAATTCTAATTATGAGGGAACTTAACGCCTCCAGGCATGTCTTTAATAAAAAATTTCTTTTATTGTCTACAGTCCCTGTAATTGGACCTAGTATGCATTTTGGTGGCAAAAATAAAAAAATCAAAAAATTCCATAGAGGTAAATAATTTAAGTAGCAAGTCTCATTTTTCTTTAAATAAAAAATCCACAAATTAAAAACACCATATAGCGGAATAAGGTATTTGTGCACCATGGTAGTAAAAAAAACATCATTCGTGTTTGTGTTTGTTTTGATAAAACGGCTCTTAATCTTATAAATTCTTTTGTTTTTATAAAGTCTTTTTAATCTAACAACAAACATTTTTGCCAATTTGCCCTCACCACCTTTGGAAGATTGATCAGAAGCCCAGTAAAATATTTTATTCATAACTAATTATTTTGTACCACTAAAATGACAATATTGTGATAGAAAAACTTTTGTGTTTAATAAATTATGAAAAATAAATTAATTATATTTTATGGAATTAGATTTTATGATTACCCATTTGTAGAATTGATCAATAAAATCAATAAAGGTGGTTATTTAGTTGCTCCAGCAGCATCCTCATTGTCCCAAATTATTAAAAATAAGGATCACCTTAAAGCACTTAAAAAAGCATCCATTGCGATTCTTGATAGTGGATTTTTTTGTATTCTCTTATTTATATTAAAAGGCATTAGTGTAAAAAAAAATTCAGGATTTTTGTTTATGAAAAATTTTTTGAATTACAAATATGCAAAAAATAAAAAAATTTTATGCGTAGACCCATCCTCCAAAGATTCTTTAATTAATCAATCCTTTCTTAGAAAAAATAAATTTACCCAAGTAAAATCCTATATTGCGCCGAAATATAGAAATGGAAATGTAAAAGATGTCAAATTATGTAAATTGGTAAATCTCTACAAACCTAAGTATATTTTAATTAATATAGGAGGTGGTGTTCAGGAAAAATTAGCACTTTATATATCGCAACAATCAAAGCACAATCCAGCCTCCTTGTGTTTGGGGGCGGCTATTGGTTTTTATACAGGCAGTCAGGCTCCTATTAATAGTCTTCTTGATCGTTTATATTTAGGATGGTTGATGAGAGTTATTTACAATCCTGTGATTTTTATTCCAAGAATTGTTCAATCTATTTATTTAACAAGATTATTTTTTAAAAAAGAGGCTTTTAAATAATATTTTTCTGAAAATAAGTATAGAGTAAAAAAAATTAGGAAATCAATTCCAAAAACTGCAAAACTGCTTTCCGCAACACCTCTAAGAATCAAATAAGATTGAATAAATATAGAACTCATTATTAGTATATTCGCTTTATTTGCCTTTATTTTATAAATAAATACAAGGCTTGCAGAAACAAAAATTGATCTTAGTATCAATAATATAAAAACAGCAACTGAAAATATCCCACCACTTGCGTAGTTGTATATCAGTATATTTGAAGCACTTTGATTAATCAAAAACCTATCCCCCATGAGCCCATTGCCAAAGACTATATTGTCATTTTTTTGGATGATCTTTTTCCAGTCTTCTAACCTTCCACTAGTTAGAGGTGAAGTGGGATGTACTATTCTTGATGCGCCAGTTGGATCACCCAGTGGTTGGAGGACGGAGTTATATTTTTCGACGTATACCGAGCGTGTATCAGAGTAGTTGCTTTTTAAATAAACAGTTCCCATATGTATAATTGGTGGAAGAATTATTATTAATATTATTTTTTTAATAATTATCCTCAAATCTTCTTTTGAGAGAATAGTAAGGATAAACACTGCAATCATAAAGAAAAAAAATACACAGACGTTAATTCTTGATTGAGCTAGGATAATAATAGTTGTATTTAAATAATAGAAAAAACATATAGCTATTCCTGGTCTTTTTTCAGTTAAAATTTTTAACATAAGCGGGACCGAGATAATCAAAGCAAATCTAGAAAGCCCTGATGACCTAGGTGAGTTTTCTGACAAAAACTCCCAATAATTTTCAATATTTTGAATATTCCCATAGAGATTTAGGTGTGGTGATTTAAAAATAAATGAATGATACGAAATTACAAAATATATTGTAGAAAAAATTAAAATGATAATTCCGGCAGTTATCAGAACTTCTTTTTCGTAATTAAAGTTATAAGCATCAATTAATATAACAAATGAAAAAAAAGTAAGAAAAAAGAAGTGTAGATAATTAATATTACCTCCTGAAACAACCAAGCCAACTGATTGGATTGAAAAACTAACCAATAAGCTCAATAGCACAAAATTAAGAAATTTGTTTTTAGTCAAAAAATTTAGTCTTTTGTATAAAATTAAATAAATAAGAAAAAAAATATATGGAGAGGAAAATCTAAACACATCTAGTAACTTTCTAAAAGTTATATTTGACAAATTTAATATAAAGCTTTCAAAATCCGTATTTATTGCCGACCACAACGAAATTAAAAAAAATATTAAAAATATCTTTAAGAAATTATTTTTGATTTTTGATGAAAATAAATTTTTAATCATTCAACTCAGGACTAGCTAGTCAAAATATATAAACTAAGTTCGAAATTTATAATATTTTGAATACTATGTCTTTTTTGCAAATAGATAGTAGTGTTTATTTGTATTAAATAAAGCATTATTATAGTGTTTAAGGGGAAATATTTTTACAATAAAATTTCTTTGTTCCAAATTTGTCTTTATTTTTTTGAAATACTTCATGTTATCAATATTTTCAAATCTATCTTGAAAAGAAAGTAAAATATAGTTGGTATTAGCAACATATTTTAATATTTCCGCTCTTAGCTTGAGGGGCATCTCAGATACAGACCAGTTTGCAACAAATAAACAGCTGCCATTATTATTGGATAATTTTCTTTTTAAAAGACTAATAGATTTTATTAAGTTGAAGTTGGCCCTTGTATTTTCAAACTTAACGTTAAGCTTATTTAGTTTTAAATAATAGTATTGAAGATAATTAACTTCCTCAGTATCAAATATTAGATAATTACAGGATTTGTTAATCTTAGAAAAAATTCTTGCCATGCATCCATATCCTCCTCCAATTTCAATAATATTTTTTATTGATTTTATGTCGATATCTGCAAAATCTTTAAATTTTTTTAAATGGTATACCTGCCTAATTCTGTTACCGCTGCTTTTTAAGTACAAAAAATATCGTATGGGGTCTCCAACCACATCTTCATTTAATAAATTTTTCCACCTATTCCAGTAATTTTTATCTTTGCGTAACTCTCTTAACTCATTGTTAATGAATAATCTATTGTGAACAAAAAACATTTTTTGAATAAATGACTGACGTAAAAAACTAATTAATTTTTTTTTTTTAAAAATATCAATAATACCTTTGTTAAAAACTATGTGAGTTTTTGTTCTTATGTTTTTTTTTGATTTTAATTTTTGAATTTTTTTTTCTAAGTATACGGAGATTTTTTTGTGTTGTGATTTTATTCTTGATAAATCATTAAATTTATAAAAAGAAAGGTAGCCTATGACATTCCTAAAAAAATTCCTCATATTGTTTTTTTTAGTATTGTATTAATAAATCTTTTTGAAATATTTTCCATTCCATAATTCTTTTCAAAAAATTTTGAGTGCTTTTTTGAAATTGATTCAAAATTTTTTTTATTTTGTAGTACTTGGGTGCAGATTTTAACAAATTTGTTCAGATTATTTTCTACAAAAGGTGGATTTTTATTTAACGCGTAGCCAATCCCTTCAATTCCTTTAGTAGTAGTTATTATAATTTTACCCAATATTAACGCTTCAATAATTTTAATTCTAGTACCAGATCCTGATTGTATTGGTAGGCATAAAAACTCAGAATCCTTAATAAGCCTTACTAAGCTTTGCTTTGGTACTATTCCTAAGTTAATAATATTTTTTTTTGTGTATCATAACCACCGCCGGTAAGTACTAGCTTTAGATCTGGGAAATTAAGATTCAGAGAGGGTAAAATTTTTTCTGTTAAAATGTCTATAGCGATTTTATTGGGTTTATAACTATATGAGCCTGGATAAATAATATACTTTCCTTTAACAAGTCTAACTCCTTTTCTTATTCTTAATCTTTTAATACTAACCCCGTTTGGAACTAGCAATGTATCCACGCCATATAATTTTTTTAGTCTCCTTTTCTCAATTTGAGAAACCGAAGTGCTTATGTCACAAATTTTATAAACCATTTTTTCTAAATGCTTTGTTAGATAAGCTATAATAAAATTTGAGTTTTCTTTTCTTATCTCATATTCGATGCTGTGAGAGTGGTAAATAATTAAGCACTTATTGAGAAATATTTTTAACAAGATTATTGAAAAAAATGAGTAGCCAATCCAACTTGGCCCCTCAATTATAGCCACTGGTTTTTTAGTCCCACTTAAATATTTAATAACATCAAGAATTAAAAAAGGAATATTGATTATTTTTAAAAAAGAGTTTTCTTTCTTAATAAAAAAAGTTTTAATTTCTTTGTTATTAATTTTT